>artificially_reared_2__coassemble_967_pt1 | contig 12174 bp, 7 predicted proteins | sample artificially_reared_2__metabat2_high_PE_035 | metagenome-assembled genome bin artificially_reared_2 | reverse complement strand
GACTGCGCGATAATATTCTGCAAATACCCGGCATGTTTTTCCAGACCTTTTTCATAACCTATTACCTTTTTGGGAGACAATCTGAAGACTCCATCCTTCTGCTCCATCTTTACAGGTTGCGGAATAATAGATATATTCTCTGCCGAAACTACTGCAAGATTACATGCAAGAAATAATGATGCAAAAATTTTTTTCATAATTAGATTCTTTTTTAAGTTTTCTATGTGTTAATCTATTTTATCTTATTGAATGTTTAATCCTTGTCAGGAGTGAGAGTAAAGCAATCAATATCAGGTGTATATGTCAGACGGCTACCAATCTTTACAACATTATACCCTTTCTGAAGTTCAACAGGTATTTCAACCTTATTCACACCAGTTGACCTGTCTGTCTCAAGATTCCTCAGAACAACCATATTTCCATTTACACTCAGCTCAATACGTCTGTCGCTTACCGAAGGTTCTCTCATACCTCCCTGCCCCTTTTCGGAAGGAACATAATAAACAGTCATTATATACTTTCCACCCTTATCACTGTATACCTCGTTCCACAATGCATAATTGTCCTTATGACCACCAAGGTTGGTTACAGTCATCTTTCCCGAAGCCTGTTCATAAGGCATAAAAGATACACTTCTCTTACGCTTTGCCAAATCATCAAAATCATTCAGGAAAGCCTGTTCGGCCTCATAAACCACAGGTTCAATTCTTTTCTTACCCTCTACCCTGAGAATCTTCACTCCATGGGCACGTACATCAAAACAAATTGATTTATCTGTAGAAACTTCATCCTTACGTTTCACAAGATCCCTGATCCTGCACTTCCCTTCGAGTTCTATAACAGACAGAGGAACATCAAACGAGCAAGTCGCATCGGTAGGATTATACAGAGCCACGGCACGTACTGTACCACGTTTCTTCTCTATATCCTTAACAAATACATATCCACCCTTCTCATGCTGCACTACATAAGCCTGAAGACAAAGAGGATCCTGATTCAATGCAATAAGTTCAGGATTAGTAAGAAGATTCAAAACAGAGTCTGATATCGTAGTAAGGTCACAACCTATCAGCAAAGGCGAACTCATAATACACCACATACCAAAGTGAGTTTCATCCTCTTCAGGCTTCAAGCCTCTGCCAACCTCCAGCATATCCATATCATTATAATGACCGTCACCCGCAAAAGCCGAAAGATACATATTCTTGGAAATAATATGTCTGATACTTTCCCATCTGGGGGAAATATCTCCGCTGATTCTCCATGAACGCGCAAGATCCTTCACCCAAGTACCAGGATAAGCCCAACGGCAGATATTAAGAGAAACATTATGCCTGCTTACTTCTCTGATGGCATCAACTATATATGTATACCTTTCCTTTTCATCAAGTTCGAGCTGCTGACCGGCACCGCAATAATCAATCTTAATAAAATCAAATCCCCACTTGTTGAAAAACAAGTCGGCATCCTGACGCTCAAAGCCATACAGTCCCACTCCTATTCCATTCTTGTCGGCATCCCACATCGAACCGCATGTATTGGCTCCCGCCTCAGAATATATCCCGGCTTTAAGTCCGAGAGAGTGTATATAATCGGCCACAACCTTCATTCCATTTGGGAAACGTTCAGGATGCGTATGCAAAAGTCCGTCATCATCACGATAGCCGAAAAATCCGTCATCTACATTTATATAAGAATAACCGGCATCCTTAAGTCCGCGTGCAACCATGGCATCCGCCTGTTTCTTTATAAGAGATTCGCTGATATTAACCCTGTAAGTATTCCATGAGCTCCATCCCATTATAGGTGGGACAGATTTGCACAACTGGGAATATACCGCCAACGGCATAATACCGATAGCGCACAACGAAACAAATTTCTTGAAAATATTATGATTATTCATGAAGAAAAATTATATCTGTTATCAGTTATCTATATTTATTATTTATTTTCTGATATCATTCATTCAGTTCAAAAGTAACAAGAAGTCCCTTATGATCTGTAGGCCAGACATCAAGCGGCTCTATAAACCTGTCTGAAGAGGTTTCAACAACTCTTTCAGATTTCACAATGCTTCCCTTCGGTCCGAAAATAACCGCATCCTTAAGCTTTAGTCTCTTATCAGGATAATAAAAAATATAATCTATTCTGTCACGTTCATCAGATTTCGGAGCCCATGTAAGACGCTTCACATCCATAAGCGGATTATCGGAAGGGAAAGTAAACCCGGGATACTTTTGCACATCTGGATATTTGGTTCTATAAGTATCAATAAAGCCATTGTTATCAAGCAGAAGAGTTACGGTCCACGGAATAATCATTCCGTTGTGATCATAAAGGTCTTTGGTTTCCCTTATCCAGTCAAGATGAGAAGGTTCATTAAAATCGCCTCCCAATACCACCATAATTCCATTCTCTATATCTTTCTTTGCGGCTTTTATAAAATCTTTTATGGCATCATCCCTGAACGAGGCATCATTATACACCAGGACTTCGGCCACAGATTCCGGCACTGGAATCTCTTCCCATGTAGAGCCATCATATCCCCTTACGTTATAGTATGCATCCTTCAAGTAATCCAGATGAGCAGTATAAACAGCAATCTTATGCCCATGAATCTCAGTGAGCATTCTATGAACAGTTCCATGATCATCATTCAACGGATAAACCACAGTAGAATCAGAAATAGGATACTTGCTTAAAAGTCCGGTATCGTCAGAATAAAAAGAGTAATACACTTCACCTTTTTCCTTTAGAGAAGAAACAATTCTGTCGCAGAATCTCGTGTTCTTATAGTTTCTCACCTCACTGAATGTTACAAAATCGGGTTTGAGCCGTACTATTTCATTTATTATAGCATCATATCCACCCTTCACCATTGTTCCTTCTTGCCATATATTCCACTGTAATACTGTAAATTCTTTTTTCGCATACAAGCTGACAAAAGAAACGATTGTACAAATTATAAACAAAAGTAATTTTCTCATAGTTAATTTATATTTAAAAAACAAAGTATAAATATTTATTAATCGCACATTATTAGGCAAAGGTAGTCAATAAATCACTCTTAAAGAAAATAAAGATATAAGAATGTTTGGAGAACTATAAAATCGCGAATTACTTAAACCTAATAATTCCAGCACTATCACCTTTATTAGATTTAAACTTTACTCTCAACAAGCAACTATTATTGGCCCTTATATTATCCGATAAATCAACTTTAATATTTATCTTACCATTCTTCATCTTTAATTCGATTTTTTCAAAGGAAACAACAGCACCATCTGCTTCGAGAGAATATTCAAGAAGACTTATTTCATTACTACCCTTTAAAGACTCAATAACAATTGAATGCAAATTATCGAGTTTATTAGCCGGAATATTATACTCAAATACCTTTTCATCAATACTCCTGACATTCCAAGTTCCTATAACATTATCACCACCTATTTTTATATCATCAGCCGAAATGTCTTTTGATATATCAAACATTAGCTTTGCAAACTCAATAATATTAATTTTAGGACTATCTGCAGTTTTACGATAATCATCTTCAACCCAATTACGTTCCCACTCAGCCAGATTAACAGATTTTCCTGAATTTCGTGAATTGAAATAGACTTTCCATCTACCCAAATAATAATCTCCAACAAGCCCACTCCACATACGTGCAGCATAATCGTCAACAGGAGGTCCCCATATAGTTACAATACGTTTTGCATTCGTTTCATATTGTTTTTTCTGCAATTTATTCTTTGCATTTTGTGAAGCAAAATTTACCCATCTGTCAAGTCTCATTGTTGGGTGTTTTGACAGAAGAAGATCTATACCCAACATTAAACATTCAAAACGACTCTGAAGAAATTTTGCTTGTAAAGTATCTCCTAAAACATATTCCTGATCAATAAGTTTTGTAAGAATCTCAGCTTTTCCACCAAGATACTGAGAAGTCATTTCACACAAATCATTCAAATAATATCTACTTTCACACAAACTATCTGATGCACAAACAAATGACTCTAATCCTTTAAAATAATCATTACTGATATTAATAGAACCATTCTTAACACTTCCTGGACGGAATTGCCAGTTAAACCTTGGATGATCAGTAAAACTTCCATAAACAGAATTCAACATACAGTCCCAATAGTATGAAATATCTTCATTAAAGTTTCCATATCTGTTTCTGGAATATTCTAACAACCATTTTTTCACATCAATAGAATCATTACTCCATCCTGCATCAGTAACAAGTTCATAAAGAACCTCATTATTTTCTATACCCTCGGGAGCTAAACCATGCGCAACAAGATTACCTTTATTTGATGAAGACAAAGCCTCAAGATGACCGTTTGCATAAAAGTCAAGCACACCGGTCATTCCAGTTTTTCCTCCCATATTAGGTATAACACTATAAACCCACTGCTTATTATAGAATCCCTTATAGTACTCCCAATTTACCTCAGAGTGCCAAAAGTGTTTATTATAGTCAACAGCCAAATCCAAAAGAAGCATCTTATCGTCAGGCACACGTGAAACAAGCGCCCCAAGAGTTTCATAATCCCATATATATCGCTGATAACCAAACATCCATCCCTGCATTACCCATATAGCATTCTTATTTGCACGCTTAATAGAATTATAAACTTTTTCACCGTAAGAAGCTGCCATTTCATAACGTGCAGGATTTCCTTTTTCAGGGAAAGGTATATCCATTTCATTAAAACTATCAACTAAATAATAATCACATTTACCGAATTCTTTTTCCCATTCTTTAATAAAGGCTTCTGATATTCTTGAAAACAAAGGTTCGGCAGGTGAAATCATCCAATTATGAAAAGCACCTCCCCAATGAGTTTCAACAATATGAAGGTCAGGATATAAACGTTTAAATGCTTCAGGAATAAACCCTGGGAAACCGGGACAAATAGGCTTCATATCAAGTGAACGCATACGATTCAGGATTTTATGCTGCAAAGCAATCTGGGAAGAATGCCAATCAGAGTTTAAAGGACCGTCAATTCCACTCACATTTCCCATACGCATCCAGGGCAAATGTGCAGGGCCTACAAAATAATTATTTATTTCATTATCTGTTAATCCAAACTTTTTAAAAACACGATAAAGAATTGCCTCATAACCTACCAATGCCAATGGCATGTTTATTCCATGCAAAGCCATCCAGTCTATCTCATATTCCCAACGATTCCAGTCCCAATACGGCATAGAATATCCATAAGTGCAAACATTAAAATAATAATGATTCTTAAAAGGAGAAACAATATTTACAGACGGAGAGTCAACCAGCTTCTCTGGAAAAGAAATGTTATTTCCACTCCATGAATACATTCCCATATTGTTCTGCTTAATATAATCATAGAATCCCCTACATATAGAAACATTATCAGAACCATTTATTAATAAACGCCCATCTTTTACTTCATACTTAAAATATGTATTATTGCTTGCCACAGATTTCCGGACAGAAACAGGCAGGTTACTATTATTACATACACGGTGAATCAAATCAATTGCGGCATCAGTATTCTTATTTATTGCTTTTGAATGCAAAAACAAAGAAACAAACAATAATATAGTTATCAAAAATTTATTCATTATCTAAAACATATTTTAATTGATCAATAAAATAATATCCTTGATTAATATGGCATAATTACACCATTTAATATCGATTATCACAAAATATCGCCAGATATTTGATTTACCACAAACAAATACCTGACGATTCTTTTTATATGCAGTATTTATTTATACATCCATCTGGTAATATGATTATTCTTTGTTGCCACAACAAATTTATAGAATTTTGACTGTGGATATTCATTTAAATTAACCACAAACTCACAATCATCTGAACTGACAGTTCCTATCTCACGCCAAACATCCTTACCTCCAGTTTTAAATTCATTAGTAGTAGACATATAAATCTTTGCTTCCTCACCTGAATGATAGCACTTCCATTTTAAAGTAACTTTATCATCATAAGGATGAGTTGTCAATGAACTAATATCTGCATTACCTATAAAAGGTATACCATCTCCCTCAAATAAAACATCACGTGGCATATCAAAACCCATAAAACAACATACCGATGGTAAAATATCAACCAAAGATAATGAATTACTTTTAAAATGTGCATTCAAATCATCATTGTTAGTTGAAATCCATACACTACGTTCTCTCTCTGATTGTCCCCCATGATCATGACCGCTCTCATTTCGTCCGTGATCCGTAGTAACAATAATCATCCAATCTTCGTCAAACTTTTCCTGACGATACTGAACAGACTTCCATATATCAGAAATCAGATTATCTGTCTTCTCAACAAACTTATCCATATAAGCTCCATCACCATACAAATGATATCCAGAATCGGTATACCATAAATACACCCAGCTAAGATCTGGTGCTTCACTTTTTATACAATCAGCAGCCTTTTTGCAAACTACAGAATCTATCTCAAATATCTGATAATGATCTTTTTTAGAAGGAAAGTTTTCATTATCTAAATCATACCCATCAAAAACATAATCAATCTTAATATTATCTGTTTCAGGCTTACCTTCACCTATTAACACAGTACGATTATCCGTCCAGCTTGAGAATATTGCAGTTTTAAAATCTTTATTCTGATTCTTAGCTATTCTAAATAAAGACCAATAATTATAGTTAGGTGACAAGTTGGAATTACCCTTTACATTATGTTTATTCATCCATGTACCTGTAAGTATATTCATATAGCCTATAGCAGAAATTGTTGAAGTCTGAGAATAAGTTCCTATTTCACCACCTGTATAAGCACGTGAATATCCTCCTTTTTCAGCTATATCAAAAACAGTCTTGGGATGAACTCTCTCTATATAATCTGCAGGTATACCATCAAGTACTATATATACAACTTTTCTGTTTTTTGAATACGATGTTGACAGTGTCAACAATACAACTAAAAATAAAAATAATCTTTTCATTTTATTGTTTTATTTTATAATATCATCTTATATCAATACAAACAGGCTATTACAAGTATCTAATACTAAAACATTTGATTTAAAGAAAAACTCTATATTGGGTTTTATCTCTTTACCGTCAAAATCAACTGGATATAATGCACCTTCTTTTTCCAGACGTTCTTTCATTTTATATAACATGTATCTTGTTTTATCCGGATAACTAACGGATACCTCATTATGCTCATAAGGATCAGACTTTAGGTTATACAAAGCACAATCAGGACGTTCTGAATTCATCGAACTCACGTTAAATTATTAATCATAATTCTCTATTATTTTCTTATAACTACCACATTAATATTCTGTTCACCATTAATGGAGGTTGTCATTGCCTCTACATGCTCACCACTTATAAACAAGCTTGATGTGGAGTAGGTTTCTATACTATAATATCCGTTTTTATCGGTTCGTACTGTCCGTCCGTCACTTTCTACTATTACATTTTCTACCGGATTTGATTGAACATCACGAACATATCCAGTAACAGTTATCTTTTCTTTTTTGATATTACGAGTCTGGCCGTCCGCTTTGTTAAGAATTATTTTTTGTTCCGAATCAATGGCAACACCAATTCTCTTTCGCAATGCAATCTTATCAGAAGCACCTCCTACCTGCAATTCAAATTCACCGGGCTCTACCATATATTGCATATCCCGATTATACAGTCCCAACTGTTGTACTGGGATTTGTAAACACACTCTTTGGGTTTCATTCCCCGATACAGTTACCTTTTCGAAGGCCTTCAACTCATGAATAGGAGTCACCACACTAGATACTATATCACGTACATACACTTGCACAACTTCTTTTCCTGCAACAGTACTTTTATTGCAAATATCAACATCTATTTGTATCGTATCATTGATACCATAATTCTCTTTGTCTGTCTGCATTCCTACATATTCAAAAGAAGAATAACTCAAGCCATGTCCAAAAGCCCACAGTGGCTCCGGAGTATCAAATACATAATCTCGTCCAGGCTGGTTAGACTTTCCAGGCTGATGATAAAATCCTCTGTCGGTAGGTAAGTAACTGTAAAAGCATGGAGTATTACCTGTGCTTTTCGGGAAAGAATAATTTAATTTTCCAGAAGGGTTTACTTTTCCAAACAACACATCATACAAGGCATTACCTCCCTGTTCTCCCGGATACCATTGAACAAGAATGGTAGATATATTTTCTTTTACCCACGGCATAGCAAATGGCTTTCCGGAGAGTAAAACAACAATTACAGGTTTACCAGTTGCATGCACTGCCTTTATCAGTTCCTCCTGAGCCCCCGGCAATGTTAAATCAGACAAATCAAAACCTTCTCCACAAGTAACATTGGTATAGTCTCTCGATAAAGAAGCACTGGCAGTTCCCACAACGACAATACTCAAGTCACAGTTTTTTGCAATATCTACAGCCTGTGGTATGTAGTCTGTTGTATCAGAATACAAATCACATCCTTTAGCATATGCCACACGAAGATTCTTGCCGGCCCTTTTTCGGAAAGCTTCCAGCAAAGTCACCCCATCATTGTTGCTACGACTCCACGTATAATCACCAAACTGCACCTGGTCGGCATTAGGACCTATCAGGGCCACAGAACCCAGTTTATTGATGTCTAAAGGAAGAATTTTTTCCTTATTTTGCAACAAGACCACCGATTCTTCGGCAAGTCTACGTGCCAGTTCAATTTGCTTATCTGTATGAATACGTTCCCTAAAATCATTTTTATTGGGAAACTTATATTCAAACAATCCCATTTCAAATTTGGCGGTAAGCACTCTGCGTACAGCCTTATCTATATCCGATACTGTCAGTACACCAGCCTCAACCAATCCTTTAAGATTTCTATAACAGTTTATACCGGCCTCTACATCAAGACCTGCACTAAACGCCTGGTAAGCAGCCTCTTCCTTATTACGTGCTGTCTTATGAAAATAATTCAGCATATCTATAGAACCCCAGTCAGAATACACATATCCTTTAAAGCCCCAAGTGTCCCTCAAAAGAGTATTCATCAGATAATCGGAAGCTGAATTAGGCACTCCATTCCAAGAATTGTAAGAAGACATAACAGCCCACGGTTTTACATTTCTGACAATATACTCGAAAGGTTTCATGTAAACCGACAGCAACTCACGTTGTCCGCACTGTACAGATGCCAGATTCAAGCCACCAGAAGGAGTTCCATGAGCTCCAAAATGTTTCAACATTGGTGAAATACCATGTTCCATATACCCCCGCACTTGTGAAGCTCCCATCATACTGGCAAGAAAAACATCCTCTCCAAAACATTCTTCCACGCGTCCCCAACGCAAATCACGGCAAACATCTACAACCGGAGTCAAGCTTTGGGTAATTCCCTGCGCTTTCAGTTCTTCAGATATAGCAGAAGTCATTTGATAAACCAATTCCGGATTAAATGTACTGCCAAGTGCTATTGCCTGAGGATAAACAGTAGCCCCGTCATTCACCGAACCATGTAAAGATTCTGTAAGGGTAAAAACAGGAATTCCCAAACGTGTACTATCCATCATATAATGCTGAACTTCACACATAATCCGATGCGCTTCCTCACCGGCTAAGGTAATCCCTTCAAAGAAGCCTATTCCATCTTTTTTACATATAGCTTTCATCTTGGTATAGTCAACTTTCCCGTTATGAACAATCATATGACTACCCATCTGCATCAATTGGGCTACTTTTTCATCCATAGTCATTTTAGAAAGAAGATCTTCTACACGTTCAGGAATATTGATTGAAGGATCTTTATATTTTACATAGTGATTACTACCCCATGTAACTTGTAAGCTACATAAACAGGCTATTACAAAAACAAAGCAATTTTTCATGTCAAAAGTATTATTAATCATACGAATCAGGACTATCACAAGTATCTAATACTAAAACTGTTCATTTAAAGAAAAACTCTATATAGGGTTTTATCTCTTTACCGTCAAAATCAACTGGATATAATGCACCTTCTTTTTCCAGACGTTCTTTCATTTTATATAACATGTATCTTGTTTTATCCGGATAACTAACGGATACCTCATTATGCTCATAAGGATCAGACTTTAGGTTATACAAAGCACAATCAGGACGTTCAGGATGTTCAGGATTATAATAATAAATTAATTTCCAGTCACCTTCCCTATACATGGTAAAATAACTACCCCTGTGACTGTGAGGAAAATGCATTAAAAAACTCTCCTCTTTTTCCGGATCTTTTTCCCCGGTTAATAATACGGACAGATCATGTCCGTCTACAATATGTGAAGAAGGAATATCTGCACCAGATAAAGAAGCTAATGTGGGATAAATATCCATAACAGTACCTAACTGGGACTGCACTCCTCCTGTTTCTATAGGCAACTTTTTCTGGAATTTATTACCATTTGAAGGTTTAGCCCACCCTATTATACAAGGAACTCTCATTCCTCCTTCAAATTCAGAACCCTTTTTACCCCTAAAAGGAGCAGAAGAAGAATAACCTCTTGATGGACCTAAAGGAGCATCACCGCCATTATCCCCTAAAAATATTATTAAAGTATTCTCTGCAATTCCTTTTGAATTAAGATAATCCATTAAGTCACCTAATGACTTGTCCATACCCTCAATAAGAGTAGCAAAAGACTTAGCCTGATCTGACTTGCTTTTATCATCTTGATAATGCCCTATAAACCTCTTATCTGTATGAAAAGGTGCATGAACAGCATAATGAGCCATATAAAGGAAGAAAGGCTCACCATCATTTATCGATTTGTCTATTTCAGACTTAGCCTCAATAGTGAGAGCCTCAGACAGAAAAGTATCAGTACCATGATATTTGTCAAGTCCAGATACAGCTCTTGACTTATTACCCTTAATATTACCATACCCATGTTCGCCATAATAACTTCCAGGTTGACCAATCGAAGAACCCGCAATGTTTACATCAAAGCCTATATTCTGAGGAAACTCACCTTCACTCCCCATACATCCGAAATGAGCTTTTCCAACATGAATTGTACGATAGCCTTGTTTCTTTAACATACGAGGCAATGTATAATCCGATGAAGTAAGACCTTTCCAGTTCCACTTATAAGGACCAAACTGATCTCTGTTATTAGACTCTGAATTTATCCAGTTGGTTGTATGATGACGTGTAGCATTCTGACCTGTCATAATTGATGTTCGAGATGGAGAACTTACACTTTGAGCATAAAAAGTAGAAAAACGAATACCCTGTCTGGAAAGTCTCTCCATATTAGGAGTCCTGTACCAATCATTTAAAGGATTTCTCACTGGATTGCCATTATCATCAACATCAAATGGAACCGATGTATCCATTAGACCCATATCATCAACTAAAAACAATATTATATTAGGATGTTCAATATCTTTTGAATAAGAAAATGATGATAAAGTCAAAAACGCGAATGTTGAGGTTATATATTTCATAGTAAATATTATTGCTTATTAATATTTCATTATTATTAAGGTTAATATTATATCAAAGTCAATCAGTTATTTATTACAAAGATAGCTAATTATTTAATTGTAAAGTAACCGTCATTGATAAATTTGTTTTTATCAAAGAACGGTTACTTCATATATTGATTTATGAATAAAAAATTACCTATATACATCTACACCGAAAGCCCATCCAAGGAAGTTATCATTTAGTTTCCTGGACTTTCCTTTGAAAACTACTTCATATTCACTTTTTAGGTTACAATGTAAATTACAGATCTGACTTTCTGAAGGTGATACAATCAGTTTTTTGTCTTTAACTACAACATTACAATTATATCCAAAAACAGAGCCATCACTGCGCTCTACAACAAAAGCATTTGTAAGCATAGATTCTGCCATACACTTAAAGAGCTCATGTACATCATTATCCTGTGTGTTCACTGTCTGCCAGTCGCTAATCATATCAACATATTCCTCACCTATGACAAAATCTCGTGTCTTGTATAATTCCGGATGAGGATTACCAAAACTGAGAGAATCCTCTGTAACATGTGTATCCGAACTACAAGCCTGTCTTACCTTAACATAAGGATCTACAACAAAAGCCCATCTGAGTTTACCCGTCTTATAGTCGATTATATTCGAAAAAGCTCCCATTGCATTATATGTTTCTGTCAGCCAGCGTTCATTACCG
>artificially_reared_2__coassemble_952_pt1 | contig 12328 bp, 10 predicted proteins | sample artificially_reared_2__metabat2_high_PE_035 | metagenome-assembled genome bin artificially_reared_2 | reverse complement strand
CTGATGACAGGTATGGATCAGGTTATTGTGGGACAGAAACATTTGGTTGAATCATTGCTTATTGGCTTGCTTTCTGACGGACATATTCTTCTTGAAGGTGTGCCGGGATTGGCTAAGACCCTTGCCATCAAGACTATGGCCTCTCTTATCGATTCAAAATATAGCCGTGTGCAGTTTACACCCGACTTGCTCCCTGCCGATGTTATCGGTACTATGATATATAGTCAGAAGGATGAGCAGTTTATCGCTAAAAAAGGTCCTATATTTGCAAACTTTGTATTGGCCGATGAAATTAACCGTGCTCCTGCTAAGGTTCAGAGTGCTCTTCTTGAAGCAATGCAGGAACGTCAGGTTACATTGAGCAAGGAAACTTTCCGCTTGCCTGAACCTTTCCTTGTAATGGCTACTCAGAACCCTATAGAACAGGAAGGTACATATCCGTTGCCTGAAGCTCAGGTGGACCGTTTTATGCTGAAGGTTATTATAGATTATCCTAAGATTGAGGAAGAAAAGAAAATCATCCGACAGAATATTTCGGGCGAAAAAGTGGAAATCAAACCTATCCTGAAAGCTGAGGATATTCTTGAAGCGCGTAAGGTGGTAAGACAGGTTTATCTTGACGAGAAAATCGAACAGTATATTGCTGATATTGTTTTTGCTACTCGTTATCCTGAAAAGTATGACTTGAAGGAGCTTAAGAGTCTTATCGGATTTGGTGGATCTCCTCGTGCTTCTATTAATCTTGCTCTTGCTGCTCGCAGTTATGCATTTATCAAACGCAGAGGATATGTCATCCCTGAAGATGTGCGTGCCGTAGCTCATGATGTATTGCGTCATCGTATAGGACTTACTTATGAAGCTGAGGCAACTAATGTGACTTCTGATGAAATCGTGAGCAAGATTCTTAATAAGGTTGAGGTGCCTTGATTTTAAATTGGCACGTATTTCTTGTATGCATGCATTAATAATTATGTATTTGTATTATGCTCTTGCATTAATATTATTCGTATTAATATAGCTACTTTAATATTATTTGTATTAATATAGTTGCATTAATATCGCTTGCATTAATATCGCTTGTATTAATATGGTTTGTATTAATATAGCTTGCATTGCATACCTGGCTAACTTATTTAGCCAGCTTGCTCTTTTGTTCATTATGTTCAAAAAATACTTAGAATGGAAACTACTGAATTATTGAAGAGGGTCCGCCAGATAGAAATCAAGACAAGAGGTCTGTCAAGCAATATCTTCGCCGGCCAGTATCACTCTGCCTTCAAGGGTAGGGGTATGGCTTTCTCCGAAGTTAGGGAGTATCAGTATGGCGATGATGTGAGGGATATCGACTGGAATGTTACGGCGAGATTCGACAAGCCATTCGTAAAGGTATTCGAGGAAGAACGTGAGCTCACTGTTATGCTGATGGTGGATGTATCGAACAGTCTTGACTTCGGTACATCAAAACAGATGAAAAAGGATATGGTAACCGAGATTGCTGCTACTGTAGCTTTCTCGGCTATACAGAATAATGATAAAATAGGCGTGATTTTCTTTTCAGACAGAATAGAGAAATTTATTCCGCCTAAAAAAGGACGTAAACATATTTTGTATATCATCAGAGAATTGCTTGATTTTAAACCGGAAAGCAATAAGACTAATTTGCAGTGTGCTATCGAGTATCTTACCAATGTGCTGAAGAAAAGGTGCACGGCTTTTATGCTGAGCGACTTTATTGATGATAATGATTTTAAGAATGCTCTTACCGTAGCCAACAGAAAGCATGATGTGGTGGCTATACAGGTGTACGACAGACGCATGGAAGAGTTGCCCGACGTGGGACTGATGCTGGTACGTGATGCCGAAACTGGTCATGAGGAGTGGATTGATACATCTTCGAAGGCGTTGAGGAATGCTCATCATGAGTGGTGGAGGGAAAGACAGTTGAAACTTAATGATACATTTGCCAAATGTAATGTTGATTCGGTTTCTGTCAGAACAGACCAGGATTATGTGAAGGCCTTGCTCAACTTATTTGCTAAAAGAAATTGATGGTGAGATGAAGAAGAATTTGTTTATATTTTGTAATGCAGCAGTGGAAGAAGCTAATTCAGAAATGAAGGAAGCTAATCCGGTAATGGAAATAGCTAATGCAGCAATGAAGGAAGGTGATATTATTGGTGACTGCCGTAAAGTTTCGGGTGTTTGCAATGATATTTCCTGCAGACAAGGGGATTCTTTTATGGGGCGTTGCTTCGGGTTTATCCGCCGTGCTGCTGTGATGGCGTGCCTTGCTCTTGCTTCTTCTGCCCCGGTTCTTGCACAGGGACAGGTTACTGTGGAGGCTAAGATAGATTCGCTGGAATTGCTCGTGGGTGAGCAGACCAAGATTCATCTTGAAGTGAGTATGGATGCCAACCGTAATCTGCGCTTGCCGGTCATTAATGATACTCTTGTGAGAGGGGTGGAGGTGCTCGATATTGCTAAACCTGATACTCAGCTGCTCAACGATAATAAAAGGTGGCTTATTAAGCAGGAGTATACTATTACTTCGTTCGACTCGGCTTTGTATTATCTGCCTCCTCTGGAGGTTATGGTAGACAGCCAGGTATATAAGTCACAGTCGCTTGCTCTTAAAGTGTATTCTATTCCTGTCGATACTTTGCATCCCGAACAGTTCTTCGGACCGAAGAATGTTGTGGATGTGCCTATCACATGGGATGATATAGATGCTATGGTGTATGCCTTTATACTGATGTTGGTTATGGGGGCTGCATGTGTGTTCTTTATCGTCAGATTCAGAAACAACAAGCCTATTATCAGAATTATCAGGGTGGAACCTAAGTTGCCGCCGCATCAGGCTGCCATGAAGCAGATAGAGGAAATTAAGGCTAATAAGAATGTGCAGCGTGAAGATCCTAAGCTGTATTATACTGAACTTACTGATGTAATACGTAATTATATTAAGGATAGATTCGGATTTAATGCACTTGAGATGACTTCTTCTGAGATAATAGAACGTCTGCTTCAGGAAAAGGACAAAGATTCGCTCAAGGACTTGAAGTATCTGTTCGAAACTGCCGACCTCGTGAAGTTTGCAAAGCATGCTCCTATGATGAATGAAAACGATATGAACCTTGTCAGCGCGGTTGACTTTATCAACGAGACCAAAATTGAAGAGGATCCTAACGCGAAAAAGGAACCTACAGAAATTAAGGTGGAGGAAAAACGCTCTAAACAGGGACGTATCGCTCTTATATGCAGTATATGTGTTACCGGTGTAGCTGCAGCAGCTGCTCTTTATGTGGCAGTGAAGTGTATTGTAGACCTGTTCTTCTGATGGGAAGAATTTATTGGAGAATTGGATTAAAATTGGAATTATGATTTTTGCTAATATTGAATATCTGTTTTTACTGATTCTGCTCATTCCGTATATCGTATGGTATATTATGCGCAGAAAACGTACAGAAGCGACTCTGCAGGTCTCTACTACTCGCATGTATATGAATGCTCCCAAGAGTTGGAAGGTTTATCTGCTTCATGCTCCTTTCTTGCTCAGGTTGGTGACATTTGTAATGATAGTGCTTGTTCTTGCACGACCTCAGACTACGGATAACTGGCAGAATACCGAAATTGAAGGTATCGATATAATGCTTGCTGTCGATATTTCTACCAGTATGCTTGCCGAGGATCTTAAGCCTAACCGTCTGGAAGCTGCAAAGCAGGTGGCTGCCGAGTTTATTAATGGCAGACCTAATGATAATATAGGTCTTACTATTTTTGCCGGCGAATCGTTTACCCAGTGTCCGCTTACTGTCGATCATGGTGTCTTGCTTAATCTCTTCCAGAGTGTGAGCTGTGATATGATTTTCCGTGGTATGATAGAGGATGGTACTGCCATAGGTATGGGACTTGCTAATGCAGTTACACGACTTAAGGACAGTAAGGCTAAGTCGAAGGTTGTCATTCTGCTTACCGATGGTGTGAATAACCGTGGTGAACTTTCACCGCTTACTGCTGCCGAAATAGCCAAACAGTTTGGTATCAGGGTGTATACCATTGGTGTGGGAACAAACGGAACTGCTCCGTATCCTATGCAGACATATGCCGGAGTGCAGTATGTGCAGACTCCTGTGGAAATAGACGAACAGACTCTTACTCAGATTGCTGCCGAAACTAACGGAAATTACTTCCGCGCAACGAGCAACTCTAAGTTGAAGGAGGTTTACGAGGAAATTGATAAACTCGAGAAAACTAAATTGAATGTTAAGGAATTCAGTAAGAGGGAAGAGGAATATGAAGTGTTTGCTCTTGTGGCTTTCATTTGTATCTTGCTCGAAATTATTCTTCGTAATACTGTGTTAAAAAAGATTCCGTAATTTATGTAATGTGTTCCGTGAGCAGGATTGTTAAAATATTTATGCCATGTTTAGATTTGGAGAACCGATATATTTGTATTTATTGATCATACTGCCGTTTCTTGTGGCTTTCTATATTTATACTAATTATAGAAGAAGGAAGAAACTGCGTCAGTATGGCGACCCTGAATTGCTGGCTCATCTTATGCCCGATGTGTCGAAGTACAGACCCGATGTGAAATTCTGGCTTGTAACTGCGGCTCTTGCTATGGTGATTTTTATGCTGGCTCGCCCACAGTTCGGATCGAAGATGGAGACTGTTAAGCGTCAGGGAGTGGAGACCGTTGTGGCTCTTGATATTTCGAATTCTATGTTGGCTCAGGATGTTACTCCAAGCCGTCTGGAAAAATCGAAGAAGTTGGTTTCACGTCTTGTAGAGACTTTTAATAATGATAAGGTGGCTATGATTGTGTTTGCCGGAGAGGCTTTCACTCAGCTTCCTATTACCAGTGATTATATTTCTGCCAAGATGTTTCTCGAAACTATTTCTCCTTCACTGATTTCTACTCAGGGTACCGATATACGTGGTGCCATTGATCTGGCAATGAAGAGTTTTACTCCTAATGAAGGTGTAGGACGTGCCATTGTGCTTATTACCGATGGTGAAAACCATGAGGGAGGAGCTGTAGAGGCTGCAAAACAGGCTGCCGAGAAAGGTGTAAGGGTTTTTGTGCTTGGAGTTGGTTCGCCCGATGGCTCGCCTATTCCGGTTGAGGGTACAAATGATTTCCGCCGCGACAAGGATGGTAATGTGGTGGTAACCCGACTTAATGAGCAGATGTGTCAGGAGGTGGCTAAGGCCGGAAATGGTATTTATGTCCGTGTAGATAATACTAATGCTGCCGAGAAGGCTCTTAACGCGGAGATAAATAAATTGGCTAAAGCTGATGTGGAAACTCAGGTGTTTACCGAGTTCGACGAGCAGTTCGATGTGTTGGCCTGGCTGGCTCTTATATTGTTGGCTGCCGATGTTATGTTGCTCAACAGAAAGAACCCGCTTTTCAAAAATGTCAAACTTTTTAATAAGGATTGATTATGTGGTGCAGAAAAGGATATTTTATTGGAGTAATGCTTCTTGCTTCTGCGGGGGCTTTTGCTCAGAAAACAGACAGGGATTACTTGAGAAGCGGAAATAAATTGTATGCCGACAGTTTGTTTGTAAAGGCTGAGGTTGATTACCGCAAGGCACTTGAAATTAATCCGAAGTCTTCGGATGCCATGTATAACCTTGGTAATTCTCTTCTTATGCAGCAGAAGGCCAAGGAGGCTATGGAACAGTTCGAGGCTGCTGCCCGACTCGAAAAGGATAAGTCCAAGCTTGCACAGATTTATCATAATATGGGGGTAATACTTCAGTCGTCGAAACAGCTTCCGCAGTGTATTGAGGCTTATAAGGAATCGCTCAGGAATAATCCTAAGGATAATGAGACCCGATATAATCTGGTACTTGCGCAGAAACAGCTGAAAGATCAGCAGCAACAGCAGCAGAATCAGGATCAGCAGGAACAGAAACAAGACCAGAAACAAGACGAGAAGGAACAGAATAAGGACCAGCAGGATCAGAATCAGAAACAACAGAATCAGAACCAGAATCAGCAACAGCAGCAGAATAAGGACGAAATGTCGAAAGAAAATGCCGAACAGTTGCTTCGTGCTGCCATGCAGGATGAAAAGGATGTGCAGGACAAGGTGAAGAAACAGTTGCAGGTGGCTGGCAAGAAACTTGAAAAAGACTGGTAGGATGGTTGGGGGCTTGTTTTACAATCTGATTGTTTGACAATTAACTAGTTGTACAAATTGTTTGTTTTACAATCTGCTTGTTGCTTGTTCTACAATTTACTCTACTATTTAATTGAGACTAATAAAAAAATTATAAACAATGATTAGAAAATGTATTTTCTTGATATTGATGATTACTGCATCTCTGCAGATTTGGGCCGATGATGAGGTGACTCTCCGTGCCTCTGCCCCGGATGTGGTGGTGAGTGGCGACCAGTTCCGACTGACGTATACCGTAAACTCGCAGGATGTTAAGGATTTTCTTGCTCCTCAGGCTAAGGGTTTCGATGTACTTATGGGACCGAGCCGTTCTCAGCAGAGCAGTACTCAGATAATAAACGGTAAGGTGTCTTCAAGCCGTTCTATCACTTATACCTATATTCTGATGGCTGGTGCTGAGGGTACGTATACCATACCTTCGGCAAGTATTGAATATGATGGTAAGAAGATATTCTCAAATCCGCTTACCATAAAGGTATTGCCTAAGGATAAGGAAAGTGAGGCTTCTCAGGGTGGTTCTAATGGTGGATCTCAGGGTGGAAGCGCTTCACGCAGCCAGATGGCAGGAAGCAAAATTTCAGATAAGGACCTGTTTGTTGTGACTAATGCTACTAAGACTAAGGTTCACGAGCAGGAGGCTATATTGGTAACTTATAAGGCATATACTACTGTAGACTTGCGCCAGCTCATCGGTAAGATGTCCGACCAGCAGGGATTCTATATTCAGGAAGTTGAACTGCCGGCTCAGAAGAGTTTCAAACTCGAACATTATAAGGGACGTAATTATAATACAGTGGTATATCGTCAGTATGTACTATTCCCTCAGAAGTCAGGTAAGCTTGAAATACCTCCTGTAACTTTCGATGCTGTTGTAGCTCAGCGTGTGGCTGTATCCGACGACCCGTTTGAGGCTTTCTTCAATGGTGGAGGTTATGTAGAGGTACAGAAAAAAATTGTGGCTCCTAAACTTGTATTGAATGTTGAGGCTTTGCCAACCAAACCTGAAGGTTTCTCAGGTGGAGTGGGAGATTTCAAGATTTCATCAAGCATCAGCGCTACAGAGTTAAAGGCCAATGATGCGGTTACTATCAAACTTACAGTGAGCGGTACAGGAAATATGAAGCTTGTAAGTGCTCCGGAAGTTAAGTTCCCGGCCGATTTTGAAGTCTACGATCCTAAAATCAATGATGATTTCCAGCTTACTCCCGACGGACTTTCAGGAACTAAGACTATAGAGTATCTTGCCATTCCTCGTCATGCTGGTGATTTCACTATACCGGCCATTGAGTTCAAGTATTTTGATATCAAGTCGGAAACTTACAAGACTCTGAAAACAGATTCTTATACTCTTAAGGTTGCCAAAGGTGAAGGTAGCGGAAATGCCCAGCAGGTTATAGCCGACTTTACCAATAAGGAGAATGTGAAGGTTCTTGGTACTGATATTCTCTTCATCAAGACAGGCAATACAGCTCTTCGCCAGAAAGGAAATTATTTCTTTGGAACTACTGCATATTATTTGTGGTATATCATACCATTTGTCTTGTTTGTAGCTTTTGTGGTGATATACAGAAAGCAGGCTGTAGAAAATGCCAATGTAGCTAAGGTAAAGACAAAGAAAGCCAATAAAGTTGCCACAAAGAGAATGAAACTTGCCGGCAAACTTCTTTCTGAAAATAAGACTAACGAGTTTTATGATGAAGTCCTTAAAGCTTTGTGGGGATATATCAGCGACAAGCTTAATATTCCGGTTTCAAAACTTTCTAAAGACAATATCGAATCTGAACTTACAGCCTATGGTGTATCGGCCGATCTCATCAAGGAGTTTATTGATACTCTGAATGAATGTGAGTTTGCAAGATATGCTCCGGGAAATCAGAATGAAGCTATGGATAAGGTTTATTCTGCTTCAATAGAAGTGATAAGTAAGATGGAAAATAGTATTAAACGCTAAAAGGATAGGAGTTATATGGATATGAGAAATTTATCAGTTTTTTCAAATAGCAGATATACAGAATCTTTTCATTCGGTGCTCCGTCGTCCTTTTATGATGAAGACCGTATTTGCTTCCTTGCTCCTGACTTGCTTTATGGGAGTATCTTCTGCTTTTGCTTTACCGGTTCCTGCTGGTCAGACATCAGAGAATACCGCATCCGAAGATTCAGTCCTTACTTCATCTGTGTCTGATGTATCAGAATCTGCATCTGATGTATCCGACGGTTCTGCCGCTGCTTCATCTTTATCAGACGAACAGGCATCAGGAAGTACTGCTGCTGTTTCTTATGATTCCGGCTCGGCTTCATTAATAAAGACTGAGGCAGATAAGCTCTATCAGGAGAATAATTTTACCGGAGCGATAGAAAAATATGAGTCTGTCTTGTCTTCGGGACTGGAATCGGCTGTTATATACTATAATTTGGGCAACAGCTATTATAAGAACAAGAATATAGCCAAGGCAGTTCTTAATTACGAACGTGCTCTGCTGCTTTCTCCGGGCGATGAGGATATCCGTTACAATCTTGAGATGGCCAAGAGCAAGACCATAGATAAGATTACGCCAAAAAGTGAAGTCTTTATTGTAACATGGGCAAACGGGCTCCGTGATATGATGAGTGAGTCAGCATGGGCTAAGGCTTCCATTTTCTGTTTCATAGTTTTTCTGCTTTCTGTTTCGGCATATATTTTCGGAAGCAAAATCCTTATCAAGAAGGTAGGATTCTCGCTGGCTGTTGTATTCCTGCTGTTTACTGTAGTGGGAAATATGTTTGCCGATGCACAGAAAGATAAGCTTATGAATCGTACAGGAGCTATTATCATGACTCCTTCTGTTACAGTGAAGAGTACTCCCGACGATAGCGGAACAGATCTTTTTGTGCTTCATGAAGGAACCAAGGTCTTTATAGACGACAATTCCATGAAAGGCTGGAAAGAGGTGTGTCTTGAGGACGGTAGTAAAGGATGGGTACCGGCATCAAGCATTGAGCAGATCTGATAAGGATATGTATATCTCACAGAGGTAATAAACCTTATCAGACAGAGGTCAGTAAACTTTATCAGATAGTAAACCTTATCAGGTAAATAAACCTTATCACCGTAAATTAATCTGATAACAGTAAGTAAATCTTACAAGGATTATATGATTTATATATAGTTAAAAATAATGTGATATTTACAGATTAAGAACAGTGCAGTTTAAGTGTTACTCCTGAGGTATTAACTCAATAGCTGTCATAAAGTCTCTTATTCTGTATATATCACGATATTTTTTTATAAAAATACCAGATATTATAATTGAACATATTAATAAGTAGAAGTAATGGACATACAGCAACTTATAGAACTTGATAAAAATATTTTGTTTACGATAAACGGAAGTGATTCTTTGTTTTGGGATGGTTTTATGTGTGTGGTAACCAATACCAAGACATGGATTCCTGCTGCCATTGCATTGCTGTATGTTATACTCAAGAACAATAAATGGCAGGTTGGACTTACACTCATAGTAATGATAGCGCTTGTAATTACATTGGCCGATCAGACTGCATCGGGTATATGCAAGCCATACTTCTTGCGTTTCCGTCCAACTCAGGATCCTGAGATAATGTATATGGTAAGAACTGTAAATGATATGAGGGCAGGGCAGTACGGATTCATATCAAGTCATGCGGCCAATACTTTCGCTCTGGCAACATTTATTTCGCTTATAGTAAAAGACTGGCGTCTTACCCTTATGATGTTTTTATGGGCATTCATTCCTACATATTCGAGAGTGTATTTGGGAGTACATTACCCGGGAGATGTATTTTTCGGAGCACTCGACGGATGTTTGTGCGGATTACTGGTTTTCTTCCTGTTCAGGTTTATAAGAAACAAGTTCTTTATCCAGCCTAAATTTATCTCAAGCCAATACTCGGCCGGAGGATATGAGTTCACAAGTCTGAATATACTGTATATAGTGCTTTTGCTTACATATTTTACGGCAATTATTGTCGGTATGATAGTAGCCAAGACCATGCATCTATAGTCTCTTTTTTATAACATAAACAATTATAAAAAAGTACTTTCACACCTTCACACTTTCGTACCTTCACAAAACCGACGTTCGTATGGTTTACATAAATGCATAAAACGGGACAAAAATGTTCCCGTTTTTTTTGTTAATTCAAAAAAAAAATCTACCTTTATAATCGAGATAAATAACAAAATCGTTTAACACTTTAAACTTAAATTACTATGATGCGAACAATTACTTTCAATGAATTAAGAAATATAAAAGACTCGTTGCCTGAAGGCAGTATGCACCGTATAGCCGATGAACTTAATCTGTCGGTAGAAACAGTAAGAAACTTTTTTGGAGGCCAGAATTTCAAGGATGGCAAGTGTGTAGGTATTCATCTTGAACCGGGACCTGACGGTGGTCTGGTGATGCTCGATGACACTACTGTTTTAGACAAGGCCATGAAAATTCTTCAGGAAAAGGCGGAAGAATAAGATGAGTCACACCTTATATTCTGCTATTCACAAGCTCACACACACAACATTCATGTACATAAAGTACTAATTTCTGTACATTAAGAATTAATTTCTTGTACATAAAGTATTATGATACTAAAGGATACTGTATTCCTATATATAGTATCCTTGGTATCGCATACTCCCTTTAAGTGTAATCCACATTTTATAAATGTATAACCTTTAAAACAAGTATTATGGAAGAAAAATTGGTAACATTAGCTATTCTCACATATTCCAAGGCTCAGATCCTGAAAAATGTGCTTGAAAATGAAGGTATAGAGGCTTATATACATAATGTAAACCTTATACAGCCTGTAGTTTCTTCCGGTGTAAGAATCCGTATAAAGGAAAGTGATTTGCCACGCGCGCTTAACATTATAGAAAGTTCTGCATGGTTGGCCGAAGACATTGTAAAAGAGAACCTCAACGAAGAAGAAAACAAGAAAAAGAATAACTTTATATTGATACCGGTCGATTTCTCAGACTATTCTCTCAAGGCATGTATGTTTGGTATAAATTTCGCTGGTCAGATTCATGCGGATGTTGTTTTGATGCATATATATTTCAGTCCGGTGTATATGCCAAGTCTACAATATGCTACCGAGGGATATGGTATGCCTGTTGAAGCCGAAATGGGTATAAAGAGTATGCTCGATAATGTTCATATTCGTTTAAAAGAACTTACCGATACCATCGATAAGTTTATGGCTGAAGAAAAATTGCCGAAGGTTAAATATACTTGTCTGTTGCGTGAAGGAGTTCCTGAAGAGGAGATTCTGTATTATGCAAGAGAAGAAAAGCCTATAATGATAGTTATGGGAACTCGTGGAGAGGGAGTAGAGGAATACGGACTGTTGGGTAGCGTTACAGCCGAGGTTATAGACCGTAGTCCTGTGTTTGTATATTCGATACCAGAAGAAGCCAAACTCACCAATTTCAAGGATATAAACAAGGTAGCATTTATCACCAACTTCGACCAGAGGGATTTGTTGGCTTTCGATTCTCTAATTACTACATTTAAGAGCTACAAGTTTGAGATATTCTTTATACACCTTAATTCAGATGAAGGCAGGCGTACATGGAACGAGATTAAGCTTTCTGGTATAAAGGAATATTTCAAGAAACAGTATCCTGAGTTGACTATCAATTACAGTATAATACCAGAAGATCATATCCTAAACAATCTTGATGAATATGTCAAGCAGCAGAATATTGATGTATTGTGTATTTCAAATTATAAGCGTAATATATTTGCCAGATTATTTAACCCAAGTATAGCCCGGAAGATGATATTCCATTCACGTACTCCTATATTAGTCATTAAATAGTGGTAGGATGGTAATCAGATAATGATTGAATAGAGTATTAATTAAAGATTCGTATAGTCATATAAAAAGCAAAAAAACAGTAGATAAATAATATTAATCTAAATAAAAGAAAACTTGTGAAAGTTGTTGTGATATGTTTTTGTAATAAAATGTTTAATTTTTTATCTATGTATTAGTTTCTCATAAGGTAGTTAGTTGTTGAAAAGGAAAAAGGGTAGTCCGGTGGTAGACTACCCTTATTTTTTGTGACCGCGACAGGATTCAAACCTGTAACCGGCTGATCCGTAGTCAGCT
>artificially_reared_2__coassemble_901_pt1 | contig 12900 bp, 11 predicted proteins | sample artificially_reared_2__metabat2_high_PE_035 | metagenome-assembled genome bin artificially_reared_2 | reverse complement strand
TTATATTCACGCATGTTACTAAATAATTTGTGTCAACTTATTTAGTACACTACAAGTTATATAACATTATATATAAATTAAGATATGTTGCAAGCAGAAGCCATACTATATATGGTATAAACAATAAAGAGGCAACCCTATCCTTATTATATACATTTATAATATATAATACAGTCAAAGCATCGAGTATTATTATATCAATAAATCCCAATAACGGCATACGGCAAGTAAAGAACAGTATACTCCATAAAAAATTAAAAATTAACTGAGACGTCCATATTAAGCCGCCTTTATAATATCCTGCATTCAAAATTCTTCCCATAGAAATACCCATCAGAATATAAAGAACAGACCATACAACAGGAAAGACAATACCAGGAGGATTTAACGACGACTTAACAAGAAATGGATACCATACACTCATCGACTCTGCCTGAAAAATACTGGCAATATACCCTAAAGCCAGACACAAAAACACAGGCCATAAATAATTAATAATTTGCTTCATAATCATATAGATTTAATGTAATACTGCCTATATTATCCTATTATGTAAAAGTATGAAATATATGTTTTCTTTGCAAGATTTTAAAAAGAGAAATATCTGTAATTACACATAATAAATGATATAATAGCATAGTTTTCAGGGTTAAACAACATTAAAAGTGTAACAAAAACACTTTTAATGTTGTAAAACATATATTATTATGAACAACGGAACAAAATAAGTGTTACTTTTACACCGTAATTAAAAAAACATCCTATAAATATATAATGAGAAACATGAAAAAGTCGTTTTTGAGCATGGGGGCAGCAATTATTCTGCTAAGCGGATGTGCCTCACAGGAAAAACAGGTAGATCAGACTACTCTTTCGGGACTTAATCCTGTAAATTTTGAGACTACAGTAGATAGTACAAAGAATGTGAAACTTTACACTCTTACCAACAGTAATGGCATGGAGGTATGTGTAACAAACTTCGGTGGAAGAATTGTTTCAATCATGGTTCCCGACAAAAACGGAAAAATGACTGATGTGGTTTTAGGATTCGACAATATCAAAGACTATCAGAATATACCGAGTGATTTCGGAGCAAGCATAGGACGTTATGCCAACCGTATTAATCAGGGTAAAATAACTATAGACGGACAAGAAATACAGTTGCCTAAAAATAATTTCGGACATTGCCTTCACGGGGGTCCTACCGGATGGCAGTATCAGGTGTATGAAGCCAACCAGACTAATGACAGTACAATTGTTCTTACTATGAAATCGGCCGACGGTGACAACAACTTCCCTGGTAATGTTACAGCAAATGTTACATACACTCTTACTGCCAACAATGCCATCGACATCAAATACGACGCAACAACCGATAAGAAAACTGTTATAAACATGACCAACCACTCTTATTTTAATCTGAGCGGTGACATGTCTAAACCTGCTACAGACCATATTCTGTATGTAGCAGCCGACAGTATTACTCCGGTAGACAGCACTTTCATGACCACAGGCGAAATGATGGCTGTGAAAGATACTCCATTCGATTTCAATACTCCAAAATCGATAGCACCCGATGTTACCAACTTCGAAAACGAACAGGTTAAATTCGGAAACGGCTTCGATCATAACTGGGTATTGACTACTAAAGGTGATATTACAAAACCGGCAGCAAAACTCCTAAGCCCTACAAGCGGAATTTATGTAGAAGTTTACACTAACGAGCCGGGTATTCAGGTTTATACAGGCAACTTCCTGACTGGTGAGGTAAAAGGTAAAAATGGAGTTGCATATCCACAAAGAGCATCTGTCTGCCTTGAAACTCAACACTATCCAGATAGTCCTAACAAACCTCAATGGCCTTCTGTAATTCTTGAACCGGGACAGAAATACCAAAGCGAATGTATATTCAAATTTGGTGTAGAGAAATAAGCAACTTGTAAAATAAGTAATAGTTGTAAGTTATTTACACATAAATATAAACAATTAATTATAATAACTTATCCGAAAAAGCATTAAAAGTATTTTCAGAGTAATAACTTTAAAGTATAATATCATAAAAACATTTGAACTATGAATTGGAGTTCTAAAGAATTCATCTGGTTAGACTGGGTGGTTTTAGTAGTAGGTATCTTGGGTGTAGTATGGGCTGTATGGCGTGCCGTACAGAAAGATAAGAAAGCACAGCAAGGCGAAAGCAGTGAAGACTATTTGTTTGGTAAGGGTGAACCATGGTATATTATCGGAGCAGCAATCTTTGCCGCAAATATCGGTTCGGAACATTTGGTAGGTTTGGCTGGTACAGGTGCCAAGTCGGGTGTAGGAATGGCACACTGGGAAATGCAAGGATGGATGATTCTGCTTCTAGGATGGTTGTTTGTACCATTCTATCAGTTGCTTAACAACAAAATGGGCAAGATTATTACAATGCCTGATTTCCTGAAATACCGCTACACACAGCGTACAGGTTCATGGCTTTCAATCATAACCCTTATTGCATATATCCTTACTAAAGTAAGTGTTACAGCATATACAGGTGGAATTTTCCTTGAATTCCTTTTGGGATTGCCATTCTGGTATGGAGCCATTGGCTTGATTGTTCTTACAGGTATATTTACTGTATTTGGAGGAATGAAGGGCGTAATGACACTGTCGGCTATTCAGACTCCTATCCTTATTATCGGTTCATTCCTTGTACTGTTCCTCGGACTCTCTGCTCTTGGTGAAGGTAGCATTGCCGACGGATGGGCCGCAATGATGGAACATGCAAGAAATTATATGAATGTGGGAACAGACGGACATGCATATGGCGCAAACCACATGTTCCACTGGAGCGAAGGCGACCCTATGTATCAGGATTATCCTGGATTCTGGGTATTCATAGGTGCTTCTATCATCGGTTTCTGGTACTGGTGTACAGACCAGCACATCGTTCAGCGTGTATTGGGACAGAGTAAAGGCGAAGCAAACGATGTAGTTATGAAACGTGCGCGCCGCGGTACTATCGCAGCCGGATATTTCAAAATCCTTCCTGTATTTATGTTCCTTATTCCTGGTATGGTAGCTGCTGCTCTTGCTGCTAAAGGTGAATTCGATATGTCGAATACTGATGCCGCTTTCGCTGTTATGGTGAAGGATGTGTTACCTGCTGGTGTGAAAGGTATAGTAACTATCGGTTTTATATGTGCACTTGTTGCTTCATTGGCTGCGTTCTTCAACTCTTGCGCCACTCTGTTTACAGAAGACTTCTACAAACCTATGTATAAGAACAAGAGCGAATCTACATACGTACTTGTAGGTCGTGTAGCTACTGTAGTAGTAGTTATCCTCGGTATGGCATGGATTCCGGTTATGATGAGTTTAGGCAGCCTGTACGATTATCTACAGGGTATACAGTCACTTCTTGCTCCTGCCATGGTAGCTGTATTTGCATTAGGTATCTTCTCTAAGAAGATTACTCCTAAAGCTGGTGAAATGGGTATGATTATAGGTTTCCTTATCGGTATGGTAAGATTGTTTACAAATATTCTTACTAACACAGGAAAAGACGAAATGACTGGATGGTTCTGGGAAAACACTACATGGTTCTGGCAGACCAACTGGCTGATTTTCGAAATCTGGCTTCTGGTATTCCTGATGGTAATGATGGCTGTTATTTCTTGCTTCACTCCGAAACCAACAGCACAGCAAATTGAAGCTATTACATTTACAGGTAGCTATAAAGAGCTTATCAGAAAGAGTTGGAACAAATGGGATGTTATCGCTTCACTTGGAGTTGTAATTCTCTGCGGATTGTTCTACGCTTACTTCTGGTAATTTAATAAATATTGTTCTACTTTTGTAAATGAAACCATATATGGGCAACGTAAACTTACTTTCTCAAAAATGCACTGAATTTCAGACAATGTAAGATTATGATTTGGTGAAAGAAATGCAGTTGGGAGTATAAACCATATATAAATAAGAAACAAAAAAACAGGAAACAAAAGTAGAACAATATAAAATAATAAAACCATGACAGCATATTACAAAAATAATCCCAAATTTTATGTCGGTATAGACTGTATAATCTTCGGCTTCGACAAAGGAGAACTGAATCTTCTTCTTCTGAAAAGAAACTTTGAACCGGCAAAGGGAAAATGGTCTCTTATGGGAGGCTTTATTCAGGAAAACGAAAGTGCCGATGATGCTGCAAAAAGGGTTCTTAGCGAACTCACAGGACTAGAAAATGTTTATATGGAGCAGATTGGAGCTTTCGGTGAAATAGACAGAGATCCGGGTGAAAGGGTTATCTCTTTAGCATATTATGCACTTATAAACATTAATGAATACGACAGAGAACTGGTTCAGCAACATAACGCTCATTGGATAAATATCAATGAAATTCCTGAACTGATATTCGATCATTCAGAGATGGTGGAAAGAGCAAGAAAAATCATGAAAGAGAAATCCTCTACTAACCCTATAGGATTTAATCTTCTGCCCGAACTCTTTACTCTTACCCAACTTCAGAGTCTATACGAAGCCATTTACGGTGAAACCATCGACAAGAGAAACTTCAGAAAGCGTATTGCCGAAATGGATTTTATTGAGAAAACAGACAAAATTGATAAAACTGGATCTAAAAGAGGAGCATATCTGTATAAGTTTAATGATAAGGCCTACAAAAAAGATCCTAAATTTAAAATATAAAAACAATGTTAGAAGCACTAAAAGAGAAAGTATTCCATGCTAATCTCGATTTGGTTAAGCATGGCCTGGTAATTTTCACTTGGGGTAATGTTTCGGCCATCGACCGTGAAAGTGGTCTGGTGGTAATTAAACCAAGCGGTGTATCTTACGATGAAATGAAAGCCGAAGATATGGTGGTAGTCGACCTCAATGGTAATGTAGTAGAAGGCAGCTTGCGCCCTTCAAGTGACACTCCTACTCATTTGGTTCTTTACAAGGCTTTCCCGGAAATTGGCGGTGTTGTACATACTCATTCCACATACGCTACTGCATGGGCTCAGGCAGGACTCGATATTCCTAATATAGGAACTACTCATGCCGATTACTTCCATGAAGCCATTCCATGCACAGCCGATATGACTGAAGCAGAAGTTAAGGGTGAATACGAACTCGAAACCGGTAATGTTATTGTTAAGCGTTTCGAAGGTATGAATCCGGTACATACTCCAGGAGTTCTGGTTAAAAACCATGGTCCGTTCTCTTGGGGAAAAGACGCAAACGATGCGGTTCACAATGCTGTGGTTATGGAGCAGGTTGCCAAAATGGCAAGTATTGCATATACCGTTAATCCTAATCTTACAATGAATCCTCTTCTTATTGAGAAGCATTTCAACCGTAAGCATGGTCCTAACGCATACTACGGACAGAAGAAATAATACATAAAACGAACTGTATTATCAGATTATTTCTTCGCAACACGAATATATAAATTTCATGTAACTTTAAATATAACATTTATAACATAAAGAATTAGTATATAACCTATTAAAAACAAAAAAATATAGAACTATGAACGCATTTGATCAATATGAAGTATGGTTCGTAACTGGAGCACAGCTCCTTTACGGAGGTGACGCTGTTATCGCAGTAGACGCACACAGTAATGAAATGGTAGCAGGTCTTAACGAAAGTGGCAAACTTCCTGTTAAGGTGGTATATAAAGGTACAGCAAATTCATCAAAAGAAGTAGAATCTGTTTTCAAGGCAGCCAACAATGATGATAAGTGTATCGGTGTTATAACATGGATGCATACTTTCTCTCCTGCAAAGATGTGGATTCACGGATTGCAGCAGTTGAAAAAGCCTTTGCTTCACCTTCACACTCAGTTCAACAAGGAAATTCCTTGGGACACTATGGATATGGACTTCATGAATCTTAACCAGAGTGCTCACGGTGACCGTGAATTCGGACATATCTGCACACGCATGCGTATCCGTCGCAAAGTGGTTGTAGGTTACTGGAAAGACGATGAAACTCTTCGCAAGATTGCTGTATGGATGCGTGTATGCGCTGCATGGGCTGACTCTCAGGATATGCTTATCTTACGCTTTGGCGACCAGATGAACAATGTAGCCGTAACAGACGGTGACAAGGTAGAAGCTGAACAGCGCATGGGTTATCATGTAGACTACTGTCCGGTAAGCGAACTTATGGAATATCACAAAGATATCAAGGACGAAGATGTTGAGGCTCTTGTAAAGACATACTTCCAGGAATACGAACATGACGCAGAACTTGAAGACAAGTCAACTGAAGCTTACGAAAAGGTTTGGAATGCTGCAAAAGCTGAACTTGCACTGAGAGCTATCCTTAAAGCTAAAGGTGCAAAAGGTTTCACTACCAACTTCGATGACCTCGGCCAGACAGACGGAAGCTACTTCGACCAGATTCCAGGACTTGCTTCTCAGCGTCTGATGGCAGAAGGTTATGGCTTCGGTGCTGAAGGTGACTGGAAATCAGCAGCTCTTTACCGTACTGTATGGGTAATGAACCAGGGATTGCCTAACGGATGTTCTTTCCTTGAAGACTATACTTTGAACTTCGACGGAGAAAACAGTTCTATCCTTCAGGCTCACATGTTGGAAGTTTGTCCGCTTATTGCTGTTAAGAAACCTCGCCTTGAAGTTCACTTCCTCGGTATCGGTGTACGCAAGAGTCAGACTGCACGTCTTGTATTCACATCTAAGGTTGGTACAGGATGCACAGCTACAGTTGTTGACCTCGGCAACCGTTTCCGTCTGATTGTTAACGATGTAGAATGTATCGAACCAAAACCATTGCCAAAACTTCCTGTAGCTTCTGCTTTGTGGAAACCAATGCCTAACTTCGAAATAGGTGCTGGTGCATGGATTCTTGCCGGTGGTACTCACCACTCTTGCTTCTCATACGATCTTACAGCAGAATACTGGGAAGACTATGCTGAAATCTCAGGTATCGAAATGGTTCATATCAATAAAGATACTACTATCAGCGAATTCAAGAAGGAACTTCACATGAATGAAGTTTACTACATGCTCAACAAAGCTCTTTGCTAATTAATTTATATATACTGCTGATATATCAAATTTTACAGATTGATATATTAATCAGATATATAATTCCCGATATTGCCTTTCAAAATATAGCAAAGACAGCATAAGTAAATAAATAGATATATAAACGCTTATTGAAAACTGGAAGTGCTGTCGGAATAATAATTCTTAACAGCACTTCCTTTTTTTATCACTACTTTTATTATCGTATTTTATCATCATAGCTTTTATTACCACAACTTTTTCTTTAATCTTTAACTTTAAAATTATTGATTTTTATTATGAAATCGGATGCTAAGTCAACTATCGAGGCAGGTAAAGCCATATTAGGTATAGAATTCGGCTCAACACGTATCAAGGCTGTCTTGATTGACCAGGAAAACAAACCTATAGCCCAGGGTAGCCACACTTGGGAAAACCAGTTGGAAGACGGCCTTTGGACATACAGTATCGATGCTATCTGGAATGGAGTACAAGACTGCTATGCCGACCTACGTTCTAATGTAAAGTCTCAGTATGGAGTAGAAATAGAAAAGTTAGCTGCAATCGGTGTAAGTGCCATGATGCACGGATACATGGCATTCAATGACAAAGAAGAGATTCTGGTGCCATTCCGCACATGGAGAAACACAAATACAGGAAAAGCTGCTACCGAACTTTCTGAACTCTTTGTATATAATATTCCATTGAGATGGAGTATTTCTCACCTTTATCAGGCTATTCTCAACAAAGAAGAGCATGTAAAAGATATTACATTCCTCACTACCCTGGCCGGATATGTACACTGGCAGATAACAGGCGAAAAGGTTCTTGGTATAGGTGATGCATCGGGCATGATTCCTATCGACCCAGAAACAAAGAACTATTCAGCCACAATGGTTGACAAGTTCAATAATCTGGTTGCTCCTTACGGTTTCAACTGGAAACTTGAAGATATTCTTCCAAAGGTTCTTTTAGCCGGAGAAAATGCAGGATATCTGACAGAAGAAGGAGCACGCAAACTCGACGTTTCGGGAAATCTTAAGGCCGGAGTTCCAGTATGTCCTCCAGAAGGTGATGCAGGTACAGGTATGGTGGCAACAAATGCCGTTAAACAGCGCACAGGTAATGTATCGGCAGGTACTTCTTCGTTCTCTATGATTGTTCTCGAAAAAGACTTGTCGAAACCTTACGAAATGATTGATATGGTTACTACACCGGATGGTAGCCTTGTGGCAATGGTTCACTGTAACAACTGTACTTCCGACCTTAACGCATGGGTTAACCTGTTCAAGGAATATAACGAACTAATGGGTATTCCTGTAGACATGGACGAAATATTTGGAAAATTATACAACAACGCTCTTACCGGTGATGCCGACTGCGGTGGACTTATATCATACAACTACTTCTCGGGCGAACCTGTAACAGGTCTTACCGAAGGACGTCCTTTATTTGTACGCAGTGCCAACGATAAGTTCAATCTTGCCAACTTCATGCGTTCACATCTGTATGCATCTGTAGGTGTACTTAAAATTGGAAACGATATTTTGTTCAACGAAGAAAAAATCAAGGTAGACAGAATTACCGGTCACGGTGGTCTGTTCAGAACAAAAGGTGTAGGCCAAAGAGTACTTGCCGCTGCCATTAACTCTCCTATATCTGTAATGGAAACTGCCGGTGAAGGAGGTGCATGGGGTATCGCATTGCTTGGTTCTTACCTTGTAAACAACGACAAGAAACAGTCACTGTCCGACTACCTCGACGAAAAAGTATTTGCAGGCGATGCTGGTGTTGAAATAGCTCCAAATCCGGAAGATGTAGCTGGCTTTAATGCTTATATCGAAAATTATAAGGCATGTCTTCCTGTTGAACAAGCTGCTGTAAACTACAAAGCCTAATCAACGGAGTAAAACAAATAAAATTACAAGCATTTTGTAAATTACGTATAAATATCGTACCTTTGCTCATAATTTCATTGGCAGACAATGTTATTCGGCCAATTTTATATAGCAAAAATCAAATCAATTTTAATTAATATGAACAGCAAAGAAGTAATGAACCACGCTGCTGATAATATCCGTATCCTTGCAGCTTCTATGGTTGAAAAAGCAAAATCAGGTCATCCGGGCGGTGCCATGGGTGGTGCAGACTTTATCAACGTGCTATATGCAGAGTATCTGCAGTATGATCCTGAAAATCCATATTGGGAAGGTCGTGACCGTTTCTTCCTCGATCCTGGTCACATGTCTCCAATGTTGTACTCTCAACTTGCTTTGACTGGCAAATTTACTATCGACGAACTTAAACAGCTCCGCCAGTGGGGTTCTCCTACTCCCGGACATCCTGAAGTAGATGTTAAGCGAGGCATCGAAAACACTTCAGGTCCTCTTGGTCAGGGCCACACTTTTGCTGTAGGTGCAGCCATTGCCGCCAAGTTCCTTGCTGCCCGTACTGGCAATCCTACTTTTGCAAAAGAAACTATCTATGCCTACATTTCTGATGGTGGTGTTCAGGAAGAAATATCTCAAGGTAGCGGCCGTATTGCCGGTCACCTCGGATTGAACAACCTAATCATGTTCTACGATTCAAACGACATCCAGCTTTCTACAGAAACAAGCGAAGTAATGACAGAAGATACTGCCATGAAATATCGTGCGTGGGGATGGAATGTTATCGAAATAAACGGAAACGACTGTGAAGAAATACGTAAGGCTCTTGACGCTGCAAAAGCTGAAGACAAACGCCCAACTCTTATCATCGGTAAATGTGTTATGGGTAAAGGCGCACGCAAGGCTGACAATTCTTCATACGAACGCAACTGCAAGACTCATGGTGCTCCTCTCGGTGGCGATGCATACGTTAATACAATGATTAACCTTGGTGCCGACCCAGAAAATCCTTTCGTTATATTTGATGATGTTAAGGAAATTTATGCAAAACGTGCAGAAGAACTTAAAGCTATTGTAGCTTCAAGAAAAGAAGAAGAAAAGGCATGGGCTGCTGCAAACCCTGAAAAGGCCGCACAGCTTAAGGAATGGTTCAGCGGTGCAGCTCCTAAGGTTGACTGGGAAGGTATCCAGCAAAAGGCCAACGATGCCACTCGTAACGCATCTGCTACTGTTCTTGGTGCTCTTGCAGAACAGGTTCCTAACATGATTTGTTCTTCGGCCGACCTTTCTAACTCTGACAAGACTGACGGATTCCTGAAGAAGACTCATTCATTTACTAACGGTGACTTCAGCGGTGCATTCTTCCAGGCTGGTGTAGCCGAACTTACTATGGCTTGCTGCTGTATAGGTATGGCTCTTCACGGAGGTGTAATTGCTGCCTGCGGTACTTTCTTCGTATTCTCTGATTACATGAAACCTGCAATTCGTATGGCTGCATTAATGCAATTGCCTGTTAAGTTTATCTGGACTCACGATGCATTCCGCGTAGGTGAAGATGGTCCTACTCACGAACCTGTAGAACAGGAAGCTCAGATTCGCCTTATGGAAAAACTTAAGAATCACCACGGAAAGAATTCTATGCTGGTTCTTCGTCCTGCCGATTCGAAAGAAACTACTGTTGCATGGAAACTTGCAATGGAAAATATTGACACTCCTTCTGCTCTTATCCTTTCACGCCAGAATATCAACGATCTTCCTGAAGGTACAAATTATGCAGAAGCTGCAAAAGGTGGCTATATAGTAACCGACTCTGAAGGAACTCCAGATGTAATCATGGTAGCTTCAGGTTCTGAAGTATCTACATTGGTAGCCGGTGCTGAACTCCTCAACAAGGACGGAATCAAGACTCGTATCGTTTCTGTTCCTTCCGAAGGATTATTCCGCAGCCAGAGCAAGGAATATCAGGAAAGTATTATTCCTACCGGTGCAAAGGTATTTGGTCTTACAGCCGGATTGCCTGTAAACCTTGAAGGTCTTGTAGGTGTAAACGGCAAAGTTTGGGGACTTGAATCATTCGGTTTCTCTGCTCCATACAAGGTATTGGACGAAAAATTGGGATTCACAGCAGAAAATGTATATAACCAGGTAAAATCAATGTTATAATGAAGAAAATAGGATTAGCATCAGATCATGCCGGATTCGAACTAAAGCAATACGTAAAGCAATGGTTGGAAGCAAAAGGCTTGGAATATAAAGATTTTGGAACTTACTCGACAGACAGTTGCGACTATCCTGATTTTGCTCACCCTTTGGCAGAAGCAGTAGAAGCAGGTGAATGTTATCCCGGTATTGCAATATGCGGCAGCGGTGAGGGAATAAGCATGACATTAAACAAGCATCAGGGAATACGTGCAGCTCTGTGCTGGATTCCTGAAATAGCAAAGCTTGCCCGCCAGCATAATGATTCTAACGTATTGGTCATGCCAGGCCGTTTTATTGATAACGAGACAGCCGACAAGATTATGACAGAATTCTTCAATACAGGATTTGAAGGAGGACGTCATCAGAAAAGAATCGACAAGATTCCTGTAAAGTAATCCTTGACTGAATAAAAAAAAGAGAAGTCTGACACCAGGCTTCTCTTTTTTTTTAGAATTAACAAAAGAAAACATTGTATTAATACACAAAACTTTCTTTTATACATATTTTTTATGTAAGTTTGCTGAGTAAATACTAATTGAAAACTTAGAAAAAAATTTACCATGAAGAAAATACTATTATTTTTAATGGCAATACTGCCATTATTTGCAGTTGCAAAAGACGACAAAGACGATGACAAATCAAATCCAAAGTATCTTGCCGGAGCTATAACAATGGAAGATGGAAAAATTGTGTTCAGCAAATCAATCGATGTTCCATCATTAAGCCAGAAAGAATTGTACTCCAACATGCTGAAATGGGCCAATGAAAGATTCAAGCCTGAAGATAAAATGAACAGCAGAGTGGTTTATACCGATGAAGAAAAAGGCGAGATAGTAGCTACAGCTGAAGAATATATTGTTTTCAGTTCATCTGCTCTGTCGCTCGACAGAACAAGAATATATTATCACTTCCTTATAGAAGCTAAGGATGGTAAATGTAATCTTTCCATGAGCAGAATCAGATACTGGTATGACGAGAACCGTGATGGTGGAGAAAGATATTCAGCTGAAGAGTGGATTACAGATGATATAGCCTTGAACAAGAAAAAAACAAAGCTTGCACCTATCTGCGGAAAATTCAGAAGAGAAACTATAAATTTAAAGGAAGAACTTTTTCAGTCTGTAGAAAATTTCCTTGGACAGCATATACTTCAGAATAACACAGCAAGTAATATTAATTCCAATTACGGCAATGTTAATAATACTAATGCAAACAATACTATTAGCACTGGAAATACAGCAAACAATAATGTTGCAATTATAGCCAACACCGGAAACGAAACTCCTGAAGTTTCAGACGGAACCTTGCATGAAGTGAAAGTTTCTGAGATTAATACAAACCTTCAGGATTTGGCATCAAAAGGACGTATCACTATTACTGTAGGCGAAGAAGAAATAGATGTTACTCCTGAAACATGGGGCGGATTCGGCAAATTGTTCAATAAAGATGTGTCTTACACACTGATAGACAAGAGCAGAATGGCAGTAAGCCTTATGATGGAAAATACAGATACATATAAAGTTTCTTTCTATAATGCCAATTCTACCAATGCAAATGTAGTTATTGAATGCAAGAAGTCTATGACACAGAAACTTTCGGCAGAGGAACTTAAATCACTTAATTCAAGTATTGATACCTCTAAGGAATACACTATGTATATAGGAGAAGTAACAAAAGCTATGGTAAGATAATCTATATTTCAATAGTAAAGAATTATAAGAAAAATATTATAATAACGTGAGTTCGATATAAGATTAGAAAATAGACAGTTGTCCGTCATTGA
>artificially_reared_2__coassemble_893_pt1 | contig 12972 bp, 11 predicted proteins | sample artificially_reared_2__metabat2_high_PE_035 | metagenome-assembled genome bin artificially_reared_2 | reverse complement strand
ATGAAAAAAACAATATTGGCAACATTTCTTGTAAGCTCTTTAGTAGGGTTTACAAGTTGCGAAACATATGATGACCTTTTTCCTGAATATTGTCATAAGGTCCTTAATATAAAGAATGGAGGAGAAAGGGACATCACATTATATACTACAGGTGAGGATGGAGAACTTACATTCTCTGTTATGAAAACTGGAAGTGAGGCTAATTCTTCTGTTACTGGACTTGTAGCGTCAATGGCTGAGGATGAATATATTGCTTATGCTGATAAGTATAATATATCAAACAGTTATTTACCGGAAGAGTATTATACATTGGTTGATAATACACTATCTTTTTCAGGACAAGTTGGTTATAAGTTTGTTAAGGTTATATTTAAGACAAACGCAATCAGTGAATTACAGAATAAATCAGGTAAGAAATATGCCATACCTTTGAAATTGACAAGTACAGATGCTACTGTTAATGATAGTTTGCTTATTCTTAAGCCTGAAATTATTGTTCCTACAATCGGTTTTCAGAATGCCAATTATCAGCAATTATATCAGTTTGATTCATCTGGTTCAGCACAGGGCTCTTTTGATATTCCGATAACATTACCAATCGATAATATTTGGGATTTCGAGTGTACAGTTAAAGTTACTGATGCAGCAAAGGAAAAATTTAATCAGCTTAACGCTTCGAATAATTCTAAATATACTTTGATGCCTGAAGGTAATTACAAATTTGATAATAAAGTTCTGTTTAAGAATGGAAATTCAATCTCTTCATTAAAGGTTAATGTTGATAAAACAGGATTAAATAGAGGCTTTTATGTGATTCCTTTGGAAATTACTTCTTGTTCTAAAGAAGGATTTAAGGTTAATGAAAATAACAAATTTATTTTAGCGGGAATCAATTATTCTCCTGATAAGATTAATCTTACTGTTGACCAGTTCTCTACAAATTCATTGCACGAAGGTGATGGAACAGGTCTTGCAGGTTTGATAGATGGTCTTGGAGCTGGAAAACATTTCCATTCTAAATGGTCGGGAATGGTTGTAGATGCTGATTATGGTAATTACATAGATGTAAAACTAAAATCTCCAATCCAGTCGGTTATGTTTGAATATTGGACTCGCTTTGAAAATGGTAATGCTGCACCGAAAAAGATCAAAGTTTTTGTAAGTAATGATGGCAAATCATGGAATGAATTGGGATATATTTCTTCTGGCTTGCCTAATGGAGGAAATCAGCAGTATACTTCTAAGATATATACTTCGGATAGTAAGTTTAACTATTTTAGATTTGCTGTTCTTGAAAGTACTGCAGGTTCTATGCAGGTTTCTCCAGGTAGCTGGTTTAATCTCGGAGAATTTGCTCTTTATGGAAATTAATTATTAGACTGTTATATATTGATAGGATAGGACTTGTATAATGGTATGTTATACAAGTCCTTTTTCACAAAAAATCTATACTTAATTAAACAAAATCTGATTTATGAATAAACGTTCGTCTATTTTAGTATTTCTTTTCAGCTTGTTTTTCTGCTTTACTATAAGTGGTTGTAAGGATAATACAGGTGTACAAGAGATGTTTATAGAAATTTCATCTGAGGATATTTCACAGGATTTTGATAAATCTGCTTCAAGTGTTTTGATTCCGATTAAAACTAATTTAAGTGATAATGACTGGAAAGTAGAATCTTCAAACAGTTGGATTTTTACTGAAAAGCATAGTGCCAATGGTGAACCGGCTGTAAAGATTTCTGTTTCGGCCAATGATACGGGTAATAAAAGAGAAGGTACCGTAAAATTACTTTCTTCTGTCAGAAATATTGTTGTGACTGTTACTCAATATTCTGGTGCTGATATTGTTATTGAAGATGATATAGCAGTAAAACCATCTGGAGGACAGGCCAGTGAGTCTCAACCAGGACAAGGTATAGAAAATACATGGGACGGGAAGTTCTCTACCGATGGTGCGGCGCCTTATCATTCTATCTGGGGGCAGTCGGCTAATTTCCCTGTTACACTTGATTATTATTTTTCTGCAGGAACAGAAATTGACTACCTTATATATTATACACGTTCTGGTAATGGAAACTTTGGTGAGGTAGATATATATTTGTCGGAAGATGAAGGACATGCAAAATTCGATAAGTATGGTTCTTATAATTTCAGAATGAAAAACTCTCCAACAAAAGTGTCATTCGATGAAACTAAAAAGGTTACCGGTGTAAGGTTTGTAGTTAAAAGTGGACTCGGCAATTTTGTGAGCTGTGATGAAATGCAGTTCTTTAAACTTAATTCTGAGAAAACTCTCGATAAGGAACTTGTAAAGGTGTTTACTGATGTTACCTGTTCGGAGTTGAGAAGTGATGCTACCGAAGAAAATATTAATGCTTTGCCTGATTATTTTTCAAGAATAGCAAAGGCTTTGAAAGATAATACATATGATGCTTACGAGAAGGAATTCAGAATTAGAAGTTATGAGCCATATAGCTATGTAGAGGAATGGGCCGAAAAACTTATGACTAAGAAGTATGGTAATCTGGATAATCCAACAGGTATTTCGGTAAATGAAGGTGATGAGCTGATAGTTCTTGTAGGCGATACATATGGTCAGGATGTGTCTCTACAGTGTATTTGGGAATCTGGAAGCGAATATAAGCAGACAAATGTGAGTGGTGATGTTTATCTTTTAAGTCCGGGTGTAAACAAACTTAAAATGAAGGGACAGGGACAACTGTTTGTCATGTATAATACCGATTTGACTTCTAATAATGCTAAGCCTATAAAAATTCATATTCCATTGGGAAGTGGTAAGGTTACAGGATTTTTTGATTTGAAGGAACATCAGACAGACGAAAAGTATAAAGAACTGTTGTCGAAAGCTACACACAAATATTTTTGTGTAAGAGGTGAAAAGATCATGTTCTATTTCCATACTTCAAAAATGAGAGAGTTCATACCTGACGAAATTCTTTCTGCCATACATCTTTGGGATGATATAATAGGATGGCAGCAGGAACTTATGGGTATTGATGATGTACGCCCGTCGCAGGTTAACAATCATATTTTTGCGATATCGCCAGAAGGCAGTTATATGTGGGCTACCGATTATTGTATAGGCTTTGTTTATTCATACTTGAATAATATTCTGCTTAAGGATAATGTAATGGCTGCTAAAGATAATGCTTGGGGGCCTGCACATGAAATAGGACATATTCATCAGTTGGCTATCGACTGGCCTGGAAGTACAGAATCGTCTAACAATCTTTTCTCAAACTATATATTATACAAGTTGGGTAAATATTGTTCGCGAGGAACAGAGTTGTGTATGCCTAAGTTTGCTGATAACTGCATAAGAAATGACCAAGGTAATATCACAAAACAGACATTGGTATCGGCTCACTGTATATATAATAAGCCATGGTGGGACTTTGGTGACGGACATCAGGGAGAAAATACAGAACTTCATATGCGAATGAACTGGCAGTTGTGGAATTATTATCACAGGTGCGGACATAAGCCTGATTTCTGGCCTACATTGTTCAAATTAATGCGCGATAACCGAGTCAATTCATCTAATGTAGGTGAAAAACAGTTGTTGTTTGCAAGAATGGCAAGTGAGGCTGCTCAGGAAGACTTGACAGAATTCTTTGAAATGTGGGGCTTTTTCGTTCCTACAGATGCAACTATAGAACAGTATGGTAGCTATAAGATTAAAATAACTGAGGAGATGGTAGAGCAGACCAAGGCGTATATGAAGAAGTTCCCTAAGAAGGCTGCTCCTTTCTATTATCTGGAAGATAGAAAGAACGGAGATGTCGGACTTGATTCAAAAGCTCCTGATGTGGGTTATTATTCACAGTTTGAGAAAGGAAAGATGAAGCCAATTACCAAACAGGTGAGCGCTGTGGTTACAGGTAAGAATGTTGCAATAACAAATGGTGATGAGGCTGTAGCCTTTGAAGTTTACTTAAATGGAAAACTTGCATTCTTCTCTACATTCTTTGAATTTGAATTGCCGGATGAACTTGTTGGCAAGAATTTTGATTTGAAGGCTGTTGCAGCTGATGGCAGTAGAGTAGAAATAAAGAAATAGTCATGGCAGATAAGTATTTATAAAACTGTCTTATGGTATATATAAAAAAGGTTAGTTGATTAGTTTTTTTATACAGATATATCGTTGTATATTGGTATAACAGATTTGTATGTATATCTTATATATGAATTGATAATCTGTATATTACAATGAAAAATCCCGAAGAGTAATTGAAGCTTTAGCATTCAACCTCTTCGGGTTTTTCTTTTATATCATTTTTTATAATCCGTAATCAGGTTATCCCAACATTGGAACAATGTATTTTGTAAGGAGATAACCACCGCCCAACAACCAGATGTATAGGGCACCGGCAAGAAGGAATGGTTTTGCTCCGGCTTGTTTGAACTTGTCGAAACTTGTTTCAGTTCCGAGTGCTGTCATAGCCATTGTGAGCATAAATGTATCTATGTATTCTATAGCTCCGTTTAGTGGGATATCTTTTACACTTTCTACTCCCAGCAATTGCTGGAGAAGAGAATTCAAGCATATAATTCCTATAAAACCGAAGGCAAACCAAGGAATTGTAATCTTGCTTTTCTCAGCCTTTCCTCCTGAGGTTTTACTCTTTTTTCCAGACAAGGCGAATGCCATGACTACCAACACCGGTGCAAGCATCATTACTCTTATCATTTTAGTGATGGTAGCTGTTCCGGCTATACCAAGAGCATCTGTAGGGTCCATAGCATTTCCGGCTCCTGCTACATGTGCTACTTCATGAAGTGTACTTCCGGTGTATATCGCAACTCCTGTGTCACCCAAAGCTTCAAGCATTCCCGAACGATACATTATAGGATAGAGGAACATCGATATGGTTCCGAAAATAACCACTGTAGATACTGCTATAGCTGTTTTGTGGCCTTCGCATTTTACTACTGGTTCTGCTCCCAATATTGCAGCTGCACCGCAAATAGCACTACCTGTGGCAGTCATTAGTGATGTGTCTGCATCGATTTTCATGAGTTTTCCTAACCATATACCTAATAGTATTGTACCTACAACAATGATTGTATCTATCACGATTGCCGGAACTCCTACGGCTGCCACTTGTGAAAGAGTGAGTCGGAAACCGTAAAGAACAATACCAGTTCTAAGGATTTGTTTAGTACAGAACTTTATGCCGGGAACCCATGTTTCGGGTAACTTGTTGCGTAAACTGTTGGCATATAACATACCAAGAATGATACCTACAATCAGCGGACTGAATGAAAGATTCTTAACGAAAGGAATTTCTGCTATGTAAAATGCTGCCATTGAGAATAAGGCGATAAGCAGAATACCGTGAAGGGTATTGGCGCGGTTTTGTTTTGTAAACATATTAAAATAATTTAGTTTATATAGGCCGGCTAACTGCTAACCGGCTTGATTATTATTAAAAGTTTATATTCGTTTTCTTTATTTCGCTGCAAAGATAATGTATTATTTTGAACGATTTTTTTCATATTATTTTATTGCTTATAACCGTTTGTTATAATGTATAAAATACATATACTTATAATTACCTTTTTCGATTTCTTCTGTTTTTCGTAATTATTTTTTAATTTTGCGCGAGAAATAACAGGTATTTACATTTCCTATGAATTGGGGAAATGTTTATTGTATTACAAAGTTTAATTCATAAAAGAAAAATGAAATTGTTTTCACGAGCTTGTTGCGCTCTTTATTTGTTTGCTGCTTTTTCTCTTTGTGCATGTGGAGAAAAAGATATGTCGATGAAAATGAATAACCCAAGAAATATTCGTGGGGTAATAAGTTATAAACGTTCTTTTGGCGATTTGAATGATGTTCAGTTGAAAACAGCCAAGAAAATAGGTATACGGCCTATTAATTCGAGAAAAGATGCCGATGATATGATTGGACGTCTGGTTGAAATAAAACCATGCGACAGATATGATATGGACTCACTTACTCATTCTATTCCTTATCTGATTCCTACTGCAAGCGAACTTCTTGATACAATAGGACAGAATTTCCTTGATTCGCTTGAAAACAAGGGCTTGAATCCTAACAAGGTAATAGTAACTTCGGTTACTCGTACAAAAGATGACGTTAAAAGGTTGAGGCGTACTAATGGAAATGCGTCAATGAATTCATGTCATTTTTATGGTACTACATTTGATGTGAGCTGGAAGAGATTCACAAAAGTAGAAGATCCTGACGGACGTCCTATGCAGGATGTTAGCGCAGACACTTTAAAACTTGTTCTGGCAGAAGTTCTGAGAGACTTGCGTAAATCTGATAAGTGTTATGTAAAGTATGAACTTAAACAAGGATGTTTCCATATCACAGCAAGATAAATTGTTGTGGAATATATATTACCGATTTTACTAAATATACTTGATATACAGGCTATTGATTTAAAAGACAGATGAGAAGATATTTTATATACCTTGCATACGACGGAACCAATTATCATGGATGGCAAATACAGCCCAATGGGGCAAGTGTTCAGGAGATGCTGAACAAGGCTCTTGCTACTTTCTTACGTGATGAGAATATAGAGGTAGTGGGTGCTGGCAGAACTGATGCCGGTGTGCATGCCAGGCTGATGGTGGCGCATTTTGATGTTGACAGAGAGCTCGACTGTGAAAGTGTTACCGATAAACTTAACAGAATTCTTCCGCCAGATATATCTGTATATTGTGTAAAACCGGTAAAAAGCGAAGCTCATGCACGTTTTGATGCTACATATCGTACTTATAAATATTATATTACGACAAAAAAGAATCCTTTCGGCCGACAGTATTCTTGGAGAGTTTTCCAGAAACTTGATTTTGACATGATGAATAAAGCTGCGCAAACTCTTTTTGATTATATCGATTTCACAAGTTTTAGTAAGCTTCATACTGATGTAAAGACTAATAACTGCAAGATTATGCATGCTCAATGGACTCAATTTGGAGAAGATGAGTGGGTATTTACTATTCAGGCCGACAGATTCTTACGTAATATGGTGCGTGCAGTGGTTGGTACACTGGTAGAGGTTGGTAAGGGAAAACTTTCTGTAGAGGGCTTCAGAAAGGTAATTGAAGAAAAAAACAGATGTAGCGCAGGTACTTCCGTGCCGGGCAATGCCTTGTTTCTTGTGGATGTAGGATATCCTGATGATTTGTTTATTTAAGGCTATTGTCATATTTCTATATTCTGATTTCTATATTTTTATCATAAATTTTTATGTGGTTATTTTTAGCATTTTGTTCGGCTGCTTTATTGGGCTTTTATGATGTATTTAAGAAAAAGTCACTTGCCAATAATGCAGTCTTGCCTGTACTCGGACTTAATACTCTTTTTTCGAGTCTGATATTTTTGCCTTTTATTGTGGTGTCGCATTTTAAGCCTGAGTGGCTTGAGTCTACAATGTTTTTTGTTCCCGATGCCGGATGGGAAGTTCATAAGTTTATTATTCTTAAGTCATTTATAGTTCTTTCTTCGTGGACTTTCGGATATTTTGGTATGAAGCATCTTCCTATAACTATTGTAGGTCCGATAAATGCTACACGTCCGGTCATGACTTTGGTTGGAGCCTTGCTGATTTTTGGTGAGAGACTGAATGTTTATCAGTGGATAGGTGTTATTCTTGCTATTGTATCTTTCTTTCTGCTTAGCAGGTCGGGTAAGAAGGAGGGAATAGACTTCAGTCATAATAAATGGGTCTGGTTTATTGTTCTGGCTGCTGTACTTGGTGCTGTGAGCGGACTTTACGATAAATACCTTATGGGACAGTTCAACAATATGGTGGTTCAAGCATGGTATAATATATATCAGTTGTTCCTTATGGGTGGAGTATTGATGTTCTTGTGGTGGCCGCGACGTAAAACCGGAACTCCTTTCAGATGGGATTGGTGTATTATTCTTATTTCTGTATTTCTTTCGGCAGCCGATTTCGTTTATTTCTATGCATTGAGTCTTGATGGTTCTATGATTTCTATAGTATCGATGGTGAGACGAAGCAGTGTTATAGTATCTTTCTTATTTGGTGCACTTGTTTTCAGTGAGAAGAATCTGAAGAGTAAAGCTGTTGATTTAGTGCTTGTTCTTATAGGTATGATTTTTCTTTATTTGGGTAATGTTCTTGCCTGAAAGACTGTATGATATTGTAATTATGCTATATAAGGATAGTGATAAAGTGATAAATAAAAACACTCCTGCAACTTCATGAATGTAATCAAGTTGTTGCAGGAGTGTTTTGTTTATGTTCTATCCTTTTCTCTTATTTTCTCTTATTTTCTGTTATTTTCAGCTGTTTCCTTTTTTCTATTCTATTTTTATTCTCTGATATATTTTTTCATGCCATTTGTATAGTAGATATCTGTTTTGCCATTGTCGGCAGAGTAGATAAAATATGCATCTATCTCCGGATGTTTATTGCATATGGCAATGGCAGAGTCAAGTCCTAATACCATAAATGATGTGGCGTATGCATCTGCAGTGGCACATTCTTTTGCTATTACAGTTGAAGACAGAATATTATGCTGTACAGGATATCCTGTTCTCGGGTCGATAGTGTGTGCGTATTTCTTTCCGTCTTTGTAATAGAAGTTTCTGTAATTCCCGGAAGTAGCCATTCCTGAATTTGATATTTCAAGTACTGTTTGAAGTTCCTGGTTTACTGACAATGAATCATCAATAGGTTTGTTTATTCCTATTCTCCAGGGATTCATTTTCTGATTCTTTCCTTTCACGACAAGCTCACCGCCTATATCAATCATATAGTTTTCGATACCTTTGCTGTCAAGAAGTCTTGCAACATGGTCTACTCCGTACCCTTTCGCAATGGCACTACAGTCGAGCATAGTTCTCGGGTCTTGTTTTACTACTGTTGCATTATCGGTCAATTTTATTTTTTCAAAACCTACAAACTGGCGTAATGAATCTATTGTAGTCTGGTCAATGTTTGTCGAGCTGTCGAATCCAAATCCCCAGGCGTTGACAAGTGGAGCTACTGTAATATCAAAGGCACCGTTAGTTTCTGTTGAAATTTTCTTGGCCAAAGTGAACACATCAATAAAAAGACTGTCTACTTTCATATCTGTGTTATTATTGACTTTAGTAATAACAGATTCTTTATTGAAAGGTGATAGTGAATTGTCTACTTCTTTCAGTGCCTTTTCTATCTCATTCTTCAAATTGTCTTCATACTGGTATGTTATCTTATACATTGTACCAAATACTAAACCCTGGTCTGTCTGAAACGGAGGCTGTTTTTTTAGGATAAGTACTGTGCCTACAATCAATAATATTAAAAACGGCATTTGCCATTTTAATGACTTCCTGTTATTGTTCATATTGTTAATTTATAATTTTATAGTAGATGTTCTATTAATATTTTTACACCGATTCCAATTAATACCAGTCCTCCGAAGAGTTCCATCTTAAGATTGAATCGTTTCCCGAAGAATACTCCTATAAGGCTGCCTATTACAGATATTGCAAATGAAGCAATACCTATAGCTGCAAGAGGGTAACATAGTGACTGAAGTGTTTTGAATCCGGTAAAAGCAAATGATATTCCTACAGCAAGTGCATCTATGCTTGTAGCTATTGCCAAAGTAAGTATAACTTTAAGCTTTCTGGGATTGAAACTACATGTTTCTTCATCGCTGAAATGTTCTTTTATCATTCTTATACCTAAAAATGACAATAGCCCGAAAGCTATCCAGTGATCGTATGCTTCTATTAGATGGTAAAAACTACTTGCTCCAATCCAGCCGAAAAGTGGCATCATTGCCTGAAACAATCCGAAGAAAAATCCCATTGTAAGAAAGGTTTTCCATTCGATTTTTTGAAGTATAATACCACTTGCAACCGAAACTGTGAAGCAGTCAATAGCAAGGCTTACTGCAAGAAGCCATATTTCTATAGTTGTCATATGTATTTTTAAAATGGTAGATTATATATCAGATGATATGAGAACGAAAAGTTTGTAGAAGAGTTATTGCCGTAGCCAGGAATGTACCATGGCTCTGAGTTTTCACTCTTTTTTACATTGAACAGTTTCTTGTATCTCAAACTCCATCCCATGCAGAAGCCTTTGTATATCTTTACTTTCAGTCCGCCGACAAACTCCAGCCAGTGTGCGTTAGAACTTATGCCTGTATATGAAAACGGAACTTCTATCTGACCTCCATAATTCGGATCGGTCATCGAAGGGCCTTCCACATCATACGAGAATGATGAGAATGCATATCTGAAACCTAAAAACAGATAGCCAGGCTGTTCTGGCTTCTTATAATAGAAATTATAGTCTCCTCCAATCTTGAAGAATGGGGCAGATGTCTTGTATCTGATGTTAGTCTCATCACTAATGGTTTCTACTTTTCCTAATCCTAATTCTACAGTTGGGAGGAACCTGTTGAGCAAATTTGCCTGAACCATGATGTCTGTACTTAGTTTGTCGCTCCCTAATACATGGCTTCCTAAATCAGCAATATTTACTCCTACAGACAATCCCTGATAGAATGGAATCTTTTCTTTATTATCAAGCCCTATTTTTTTCTTTACTTCCTTTACTACCGGTTCGGGGTTCTGGGAGTATAGCATAGAGGTATGAAGAAACAGTACATTACTGATTATCAGAAACAGTAAAATATATCTTGAAGTTTTCTTTCTCATAATTGTCGATGTTCGGATTAATTGTTATAATTGAATCTATTCCGTTGCTGTGACTTACTTCTGTAACTTCATGAAACATCATTGTTCCACAATCAACATTCATGAAATATGGTATGTTTCTGTGTTTTACTGTAATATAGTCTTTCTGCATTCCATTATAGTCTATAATGAATGATGTTTCATCAGAATAACTTAACGGAACACTGAATGAACTCATATTTGATTCTTTATTGATGAGTGTATCTGATATTATCGAATCTAATACAACGCTTTCTTTAATGCTTCCGTCGGGTAGGGTGTCGTAAACTGTGACATCTGTTTTTATTTGTCCGATAATGCTTGTAGGTACAGTTATACTTATAGCATTCCCTTTTTGGTTTACTAATGAGAAATGTGCGTAAGCCAAAGCGTTAGGAGGACAACTGTCTTCTTCACAACTGTAAAGTCCAAAAGTGAAAAGTATTATTATACTTATTATGAGAGGTAGTTTCTTCATGAATAGTAAATAAATATTTTTTGTTTGTTAAATTTCTTTTTCAATCTGATATTTATTTCTCTCTTGAGAATTTCGGGCAACAAGTTCTCCTAAGAATCCTGCGATAAATAATTGTGTGCCAAGTATCATTGTTGTAAGTGCAAGATAGAAATATGGATTTTCTGTCACCAGACTGTATGGATTGCCTGCATACATATTATATAGTTTGGTTGTTCCTACAGCTATTACTGCAATAAAACCAAGGAAGAACATAATCGATCCTAAAAATCCGAAAATGTGCATTGGCTTTACACCGAATTTTGACAGAAACCATAAGGTTATGAGATCAAGATATCCGTTGACAAAGCGGTTTAATCCGAATTTTGTCTTTCCGTATTTTCTTGCCTGATGGTGTACAATCTTTTCCCCTATTTTTGAGAAACCGGCGTTTTTGGCCAGGTATGGGATGTATCTGTGCATCTCGCCATAAACTTCTATGTTTTTTATTACTTCTTTTCTGTATGCCTTCAGTCCGCAGTTGAAATCATGCAAGTTCTTTATACCAGATACTGCGCGTGCTGTAGCATTGAACAGTTTTGTGGGTATTGTCTTAGAAAGAGGATCGTATCTTTTCTGCTTCCATCCGGAAACGAGGTCGTATCCTTCTTCTTTTATCATTCTGTATAGTTCTGGAATTTCATCCGGACTGTCCTGAAGATCTGCATCCATTGTGATAACAACTTCTCCCTGTGCTTTTTCAAATCCACAGAAGAGGGCAGGAGACTTTCCATAATTTCTGCGGAATTTTATACCTTTAATATTCTCTGATTTCTTCTGCAGATTTTCTATGACCTGCCATGATTTGTCGGTACTGCCGTCATTGACAAAAATAATTTCGTAACTGAAACCGTTTTCGTTCATAACTTTTTCAATCCATGCCTGAAGTTCAGGTAAGGATTCTTCTTCATTATATAAAGGTATTACAACTGAAATATCCATATTCTTAAAAATTTATTTTTTATTTTTCATTGCCAGAAGTGCTGTTGGTAATGCCAACAAAGTTCCATAGAATATATTTTGAAAAATTAATTGCATAGTCAATTGGAAAGGAGTAAGTGATGCTATTACTTCTATATTTGAAATAATTTGGTCTACAGAAGTTTCCAAATCTCCTGTAACTGTAGATTTTAGATTCTCAAGCTGCGACAAGTATGTATTTGCAATGAATCCGTTATCTATAAATTGGAAATAAATATAATGTCCGGCTGCGGCAAGCATTGCGGCAAAAAAATACATGAATATACAAAATAAGAACGCGCGTCCGAATGAGATTTCTCCATCACAGTTTCGTTCACGGAATTTACGCACAAATTTAAATCCTAAGAAAGGAACATATATAGTCATGATTATAAAAAGAAGCTGAAGCAACGGTATTCTGAATCCTATTGGCAAGAATGCAAACTTAATAATCCAAAATATTCCCATAAGGGTTCCATAACGCATAGCATGCTCTTGTAATGTTGCAGGTTTATTTTCCATCTTTATAGAGTATTTAATTCTGTACAAAAGTACGTTTTTTTGGCTTTAAAAGCACATAAATCATGGAAAAAACGTATTTTTTTGTGTTTTTCTTCATTTTTTTTTCGAAAGGTATTGCCAGTTTAAAAAAAATGCCTACCTTTGCATCCGCAATCGAGAAACAATGATAGCTTAAATGCTTGAGATGTTTTGAACGGTTCTTTGAAATACGGGTAAGTCCCATACGGCCAGCTCCCTTCGAATCCTCCAGGGCTTGATCGCAGCA
>artificially_reared_2__coassemble_870_pt1 | contig 13288 bp, 12 predicted proteins | sample artificially_reared_2__metabat2_high_PE_035 | metagenome-assembled genome bin artificially_reared_2 | reverse complement strand
GACTTGGACTGAACTACGTCTATAAAGTCATAACAGCTATGAACGGCAGCGTTTCGCTAAACAGCATAGAAGGAGAATACAGTGAATTCATATTGACCTTACCTATAAAAAACTGATGAATGATGACAAAAGTATTACTGGTGGAAGATGACAAAAATCTGAGTTTCATATTAAAAAGCAGTCTGGAACAGATGATTGGAGGTTATGAGGTAGTATCCGTCGCCAACGGCAAAGACGGATTGGATATGCTTACAAAGGAAAACTTCGATGTAATAGTTTCGGACGTGGAAATGCCTGTAATGGACGGAGTGACTATGGTACAGCATATCAGAAAGAATCATCCGTCGTTAGCCATAATCTTTATTACCGGTCTGACAACAGCCCGCGACGTGATAAACGGATATCAGGCTGGAGCCGATTTCTATATAAAGAAGCCTTTTCTTCCTGAAGAACTTGACGCACACATTCAGGCAGTATTAAGAATGAAGCATAACACTCAGGTAGAAAGTCCAGTAGGTAATGATGAAGATACTATATTTACAATAGGCAAATACAGTTTCGACCCGACACAGAACATGCTAATATTCGAAAATGAACAACACAACCTGACAGCCAAGGAAAGCAAAATACTTGAAATGCTTTGCCGCGAAAAAGGAAAAGTTGTAAGCAGGGAAAACATCCTTAATGAAATCTGGGGTAATTCCGATTTCTATTCATCCAGAAGCCTTGATGTTTTCATCACAAAACTCAGAAAATATCTTTCTAAAGACACAGATATATCACTGAATGTAATGAAGGGTGTAGGAATATGCCTTAAAGTTCAACAATAACAATTTTTTTGCCATAACCAGGGCAAAGAAACACCTGCACACACGCGAAATCAGTGTCCGGAATATCAAAATGGGAAAACTCATACTCTATCGACAAGGAACCCACCCCATTCCTAGGCCACATAAAGAATCTATTTTAACCTGTTTTATTATGAGTTTCAAATATATAGAGTTTAAAACGCAAGAAGAGATTGACTCCTTCTTTGGTAAAAGAAGTGAACAAATAAGGACTGCTAGAAATCTTGAAGAATTTATAATTGATTGGTACAAGAAGGATGGTATAAAAATCTATGGTTATTTCTATAAGAATTCTTGTATCTTAATATGTTATGGTCAAACTGTTACTCATGAACAAATTGTTCAGCAAAGCAAACCTGGTATATTTGCAAAACTACCATCTTTTGGTTCTAGCAGAAAATATATAGGGCTTAAGGATTATTTAGGTAATGACCTATTAGCAAACAGTTACGAAGAGATAAATCTCTTCTACGAAACCGATTTATATGCTTATTTTTCAATAAAAAAATATGGAAAAGTCGGCATATTCAGATACTCATTAAACTCATCGGAAGTTATAGTTTCTCCAAAATACGATTCAATTTTTGATGCGCATGAATATACTTGGGGTTATATTATTGACAACTGTGTAGGATTTATGACTACATCTGGCCAACATATAACTGAGGCTAAATATATAAACGAGGAGGGTTTTAACATATTCGTCGATGGTAAGGCTTTGACTCAATTAAAAAAGCCCGATACTTGTAAGATTTACATTGATCATTATGGCAATACAATTGAATATTATTATGAAGATGAACCTCTATTCCCTAAATGTTATTAAGATGATTCACCATGTGGTGTTGATTCAGAAAGATTAGATGCGTATGAAGGTGATTATTCGAATCTTTGGAAAACAGAAAGAAATTCATAGTGAATTAATTATATAGACTTATATATAAATGGAAAAATATATAAAAACAGGTAAATGCATTTGGTGTGGTAAGGAGGAGCCGGAAGCTACTTTTTATACTGAACCTCACATTCTACCTCATAGCTTAGGTGGTTTAGAAATAGGTTTTGATATATGTGATGAATGCAATCATTATTTTGGTACAGCAACTAAAGGAAAACCTAGTATTGACTTGGTATATAAAGAGATAATGAATGCCTATAGAGTGTTTGGTAATAATCTGAATAGAGAATCATACAAAAAACTTAATTCAGTATTTTTCTCTTATTATCATAGTAAAGGGGTTATTAAAATGCGTTCAAGTTTTAACCCGCTAATTATCACTCGCCAATTTAAGAGGAGCTTATATAATATTTTCCTTCAAAAATATCATTCATATACTTCTAATGGTAATCATCCTATGTTTTCTTTTGTACGAGACTTCGCGAGGTTTGATATAGGAAATCCGAAGGTTTTTTACGCCTTTAATAATGTTTTATTTATACCTGACAACATTAATAATCCTTCGCTATTAATAAGCGACAAGGTAATTGATGATATGATGAGCTTCGGTGTTTTCCCTTTCTGGTGTATGGGACAGTATTTTTATTTAGAGATATTTCCTACTATATTCAAAACTAAAGGTTATATTTATTTACAAAATCAGGCTAACACATTCCTAATTAATGCTTTAGGAAATGAAAGAATCTTAGAACTTACTGACATTAGAAAGATTGATTTCTTTATGCTCAGATTCTCAAGAACTGATTATTCACTATAAAAGTAGTGTATGAATTACTTAATTGGACGATTTTGCTATCTAGCATATATAATTTTTTAATTTAATACAGATATGAACCAGGAATATGCTATAGAAAACTATATTAAGGAACTTAGATTAATCATAGATAATCAAATATCTATAATGCTTGATTTTTCTTCAAAATGTTCTAGTTACTCTTTAAAGGAGCAAACAGCTATTTCTTTGCTACAGATGACGATTTCAAATGTTTGTTCGATTATGCAATTATCTAAAGGCATAGCTATATCTAAATCATTTGCTATAATTGATCCGATAAGTCTAATCCCTTTATTGAGAACAATTTATGAACGTACATATATGTTTCATAATATTTTTATAGAGCCTGAAACAGATATAGAAAAGAATATCCTATTTAATATTTGGCGAATACGAGGATTAAACAACAGGAAAAATGTAGAAAATACTCCCCAAAAATATAAAAAAAAGGCAGAAAGAGAACTTACAATAATTGAAGAACTTAAGAGAGAAATAGATACTTTTATAGAACAAATAAATATTTCTGAACATGCAAAATCTCAGATTGTTAAGGCATATAGTAATGATAGTTCAATGACTGAAGGATATCTTTTTATTTATGATGAATCTGGTAAAATAACTAGATTTGAGAGAATTAGTTTCTCCAAATCTCCTAAGTTCTTACTTGGTGAGAAGTTGAATAAGATTTATTCATTACTCTCACTAAATACGCATCCTTCCTATTTAAGTGTTTTACAGTTTAAAGATATGAATGAAAATTCCATAAATAGTTTTCTAAAAATGATTTTTGAAGGTATAATTATTTACAATGGCATATTTTTCAGAGACTTATGCAATATTATTCCAGAGGGGAATGTTTATCTTAATGAATTAAAAAACAAAGGTTGTACTTTATTCAATAAAATAGAATTTGAATAATATAAATTCACCTAGATAATTTATTTTTCTTAGTAAAATTTTAAAATCCACACAATATGGTAAACAAACATCATTAAAGACATTACATCTTTTAGTCTATTAAGTTTTTCATCAGTACAAAACTATTTGTTTTGAATGCAAATTCAATATTTTTCTTCTTTAATTTATCCTAGATTCTAATTCAATATTTTTTTTCATATATAAGAAACACGTTATTTATACATAAAACATCATCAAATCAAGAACAACGAAATCCTTAATCTTAAGCTCCGAGATTATTTCCTTAAACTCTGCACACAAATGACCGTACTTCTGATACTCTTTTGTTCCCCTTTCAAACCTGATATCATACTTATTCATAATATCTTCGGTCACTCCATTCCATAACATATATTTCTGCGGGTCGTGAACGGCAAGCACCTTTGTAATCATATTTTTATCACAGCCTCGTATTTTGTATTCCTCTGTTGCAGCCCTATATCGTTTTTCAATGCTTTCATTATCATTACAGAGGAAAAGAAACAAATCCCTCAATTTATGAGATTTAACCGCTTGTTTTAGATCCTTCTTATAGCTTTGCCTGATGTTTCCAAGTTCCTTTATCTTCAAGAATTTATCAATGTCGATATTTTCAAAACCGTTATCATAATCGAGGGCTTCCTTTATTATAGATACCGTATCTGTTCTCTGACTACAGATTTCCTTATAGTCCTTCCCCTCTCTTATTTCTTTCAGTTTAACCTTCAGACTATCGAACAGACGCTTCTTCTCATTTGCCTCATTCAGTAAACGCTTGATCTCAGATTTTCTTTTGTTTTCTTCCTTAGCCCATTTACTGCTGTATTCCTTATACTCTATGAGAAAATTATCAGTTATACATAAGGACTTATTGAATACATTTTCAAACCAGGCTAATATATTATTACATTCGTCCTGGTCTTCTAACTTGTAGAAGACTTCGACATTATTAAACAGGCCTCCTTCTGTAAAATTACCAGAACCTATGTATGTCACCAATTCCTTATTTTTCAGTCTGAAGATATATACTTTAGGATGGAAAAATGCTTTGTTATATATTCTAGCCTTCTTCTTGTATCTGCTTTTTAGAGTTCTTAAAACCTCCAGAGGTGTTGGCAGGTCCACGCCGGTAACTATTCGAAGTTTACAGTTTTTATGAACATTCTGTAAGGCATTGACTGCATAATTGCTACACAGTGCAACAGCAATGTTTACCTCAATGGCTTCAGCTAGCAGATTTTCTACTTCATTTTTTATCGTAAATCTGATATTTCCCATAAATAGATATTCTGTATATTATCTTTTTGATTTTGTCACAAAATCAAAACTACCTTATCATAATCCAAGTATCTTTCTTTGAATCTCTCATAAACCCGGGCATAATACTCCGGCAAGTACTGTATCATCGCATCCACAAAGTCCTCTAAAGTAACCGCACTCAGCTTATAGGCATACTCAGGCTTCAGGTTTCTCGCAACTGATTTTATTTCCTCTCCGGTTGATGGATGATCTTTGGGAGAAAGCACTACTGAAAATGAATCTTTCAGACCTTCGACTATCCTATACCGCTCTGTAAGTAAGAAGTTCCTATAGACCTGTGTCAGCTTGACTTTGCCTTCCAACAAAAGTTCTTCAAACTCTGAATCAAACAGCCCGGTATCAATGAGCATCTGTTTCTGTTCATCACAATGGCTGGCCTCGTTCACTCCAAGTTCATCAGTATATTTAGTTTCAACAGCAATCAAATGCCTGCCACCTTTATTATCCAGAAACTTGATATAAGCATCCATTGCCGATCTGTCTTTTGTATATTTCTCTATCGGTGAGGGTATAAATTCCAGTCCGATTTCCGTCACCTCAAATACAGGGAAATTCTTAAAAACTGACCTAACGGCCAATGTCACCATGGCCGGATCATGCTTAAGTAATAACATCAGGGGATGAAACAGGTTGAATGCCATTGGCATACTTGAAAGCAGGTTATTGAACAGCCGGAACTCATCAATCGTTTCTGTGTCTTTCTTATTCCTAACTCTTTCTTTGGCATACTCGAAAGTTTCTCTCAGAAGGAAGTTTTTCCCGGATACCTCTCCCCCACTAATCATATTGCCATAATGATGTTGTGAGTATCTGGTCGGTCCAACGCCTTCCTCCTCTCCTATCTCAACCCGATACATAGACTGCAGTAACCTTGCCTTTCTGGTAAAAGCATTGTCACTACTACATTGTTCTCCGTATTTATTATCCATATCCAAATAATATAACTTATATCTATTACTAATCATATTAACCTTGGATTTATTATACCTGTGCTACAATTAGATTACCTTTATATTTTTTGAGAGGATAAAATTAGCGATAATTAATCGAGTAACAACATTAATAGTCTCTTTTCTATTTACATATAATTAATAAAGTAATGTATGACCGAACTACCTCCTCCCCCACCCTATAAACTCTTAGAATATATTGCAATGAAATATAGGGACTATCTTTGCGATTACACCAAATAAAGCCTATCATTGTATGAATAACATTTTATCAAAACCACCATGCAACACCCAAATTCTGAATGTCAAAGGAAACAGGAAGAGATTCTGAGAAATTGTCCTGAAGAATTAAGAGAAGAGTATGTAAGATCTTTTCGTTGCAGCAATGCAGCCTATATCTATCACCAGTTGGCAAATGAGTCACAAGCCAGCGAAAAAATGCCGGCTCTTTATGATGAATGGCTTAACAGCCTACCTTCTAAAATTGCCGAATTCATGAAATCGAGAGGATTTGAACAATGTAAAACAGTGTTGTCATTTACTCATTTTGTAAACGAGCATAACAATAAAAACATGAACGAATGGATGAAAGAGCATTTAAGTGAAGAAGATTTTACTTATTACATCAATACGAACCGTGAGTAAGTGTATCAATCCTATTAATCATGAACAGTGAAAATATTTTTGATATCTGGAGATATCTGGGTAAAGGAACGCCATTTGTCGTAAGAAGAAACGGATGGTTTCATCTTTCTTACATGGTAACAGAAGTAAAGCCTAAAGGACAATATGGAGAAGCGTATGGTTACAGGCTTATTGACGGCAAGCCAGAGAACGATATCACGGTTTCTACTGCTATTGAATGCTGTGGCTGCGGAAATTGGGAACTGATAGAAAATCTTATCGAAGATGTAGAAAGCCTGAAATGGAACTGCCTGGATGATAATGGGAAAATAACATTCGGGAAATATAAGGGACTGACACCGGATGAACTAAAAGAAAAGGACGAAGATTATCTAAACTGGGCCTTAAGCAATATAGGTGGATTGTATGAGAAACTGTTTATCGACAAGCACAATGTGACAAGAAAAGAACTGCTTGATACAAAGAAGCAGATAAAAAGCAAACTGAGCTTTTCTTCTGATGACTGGATAAAATCTTCCGTTCAGGTAAATTATGACTCTTATCTGGATCAATACAAATATTCCTGCTGTGCAAAAAAGATGGATATAAAAACAGCCGTAAATGAAATTGAAAAGTATTTCCAAGCTTCAAAATAGATACAAGCAAGGACGTAAAACAGCTTACCAGGTAAAAAGTGGCTACTTCCCCGTTATTGTGGGAGCCAACCGGTTCGCGTTGTGTAGCCTCCAATTTTGAATTGCAGTTTCTTTGGATGAATTGGCATAGCAATATACACATGAATGAGGGCATGTATTGTACTCACCGATGTCCTTTGATATCATACAGCCGCATGACTTTCTTTGTCCGGGATCTTTTTTTGAGAACAGATGAAACGCCTAACATCGGGCAAGAGAAAGGAATTGTCGGGTAAAAACTCTTCTCCAAACAGCCACTGTCTGCTGGTTCTAGAATTCTGACCGGAAGATATTTCATCAGATCTTCATCCTGAAATGCAAGCCTGACAATAAGTTTAGCATCTATACAACTGTTGTGCTTGATGCCTATATTACTAAGATCAATATTCTCACCGCAAGTAGCAAGTTCAAAATTCCAGCCTCGTTTGCTGTTCAATTCATGAAGACCATAGGCGAACTGATTCATCAGGTCTTCATCCCACTCCCTATAAGGAATACCAGAAGCCAAAAGATTTGTCCGGACTTTCCGATATGAAGCTATATCTGCATAGCTGAAAACCAACTTATTCGTGAAACCATGCAAACGTTCTGCAATTCGTTCAATCTTACTCAGCAGCTTTTCTACAGTAAGGGTTTCTGTAAGAACCAATGGATCAAACCTCCAAATGACGGCATCCTTTCCCAAGCACTTGGAGAGTTCAATAAATGTTTCTATGCGCTGAAGTAAAGAAGTTACATACGGCTCCAAATTTTCATCTTTATAGTCATTGAGTGTGAACTGAATATAACACTAGATATTCTTCTTCCTGAGAATATCAAGAAAAGGAAGTAATGGTAACGGGTTCTTGGACCAGAAAACGATGAACCTGGTGGCATCGTAAGTTACATAGCTCTTCTTTCCATTGAACGGATTAGTCCATACGGAATACCCTACCTGAAGCCTATGGAAGAACCAGTCTGCATAGAAAGCCGGTATGTCGGTGCATCAGCTCGCAGAAACAACGAGCGGACTAATCGCCTGAACAGAATTACCATCCTCAAGAATCAATGGCTTCTTTATTATCATAGCTATATAGTCTAAACAAAAACACAGAATGTTATAACTGATAATTCAAATTGTAAGGTGCTCTAAGATTTTTGATTTTGTAACAAAATCAAAACAACATTTTGCGGCATCTATAAAGTACATATTGACAGACTCCAGCTCTCATTATATAAAATGTACAATCTTGTATCTATGCTGTACATTCAGTCTATTTAAAGAACGAACCGTCAATTACATAATTAACATAGCAATCCGGGTAATACTCAAATAGCTTCTCACGAAAAACTTCAAGATATTTTGTCTCAATCTCCTCGCAATAGAAATTAGTAGGAACTACAAACTTCAACTTTACATGATTTGAAGTAGCCCTATCAACACTATACAATTTGATATAATTAAAAACCATAGCATCTGGAACTTGTCCTCTAATTGCCTCCAATACCTTAGAGAAGTTTTCCAAATCTTCGTTAGTTGGTTTATGCAGTTCATCAGTCACTTTATTTGTATCTTTCTCTGATTTGCTTTCTTCTATAACAACAGCATCTTCAACTACATACTGAGATTTGAATCGGTCTACAAAATTCTTGAGACACATCAGAATGTAACCAGTTCTATTAGTCGGTCGATAACGCAGTTCCTTTTCTTTCAGAGCTGTGACTTCCTGCTTCAATAAAGGAAGCATGGAATTTGTGAAGTTTTCTGTTATAAAAGAAAGATCATTGTCACAGATAGTATATTCTTTCTTAAGATATTTGATGATGTCTGACAACTCCTTATTGACTTTGCTCTTCTGAGTAATCATCTTACCCATGGAACTGAGATGAATTATAAATTTCATTTCATCTGGATTGCCACGTTTTCTACCGTTTTTATAAATTGGTTCATAATCAAAAGAGATATCAATAAGATTGGATTCAGAAAGTTGTTTCATCTCCAAACGTACAGGCTCAAGAACATTAGCACAAAATACACTATATTTGGGGTACACATCATCCTTGATAATATTATTCTTTCTATCCCAGGTAATAAGGCCTAAATACTCCTTGAACTCCAAGAAGTTAACTGTTTTAGAACCATAATTCTTCCATCTTTGCAGATAAATATATATACGTGGAGTTCTTTTCTTAGAGCAGATTTGAGCTATAGTTGCTATATGATTAACATAACCTTTGCCCATGTCGAAAACTTCAGAAAGGTTCTTGGTCAACATAGTTATCTCAATCCATCCCTTCCTGCGTTTTCCGTTTTTGTAGTTATAAGTTTTTGAATTATTGGTATCATCTAAATTTGTCGGCACAACCACACGATTGAAAAGATTGATATAAGCTCTCTCTTTTATTTTTGTCGTACCTTCCTGATAAATCGGATATGACATATTCAATCCAATCAGATTTTTACATGCCTGATCTAATTCGTCATAAGCATCCGGACGAATATTCAAAGACGAAAAATTGATTTTAAAAGTAATTGCTTCTTTTTCAATTTCTTCTTGAGTGAAAAGTGACAATTGCCCCTCCTCCCCTCTTTTTTTGCGATTCAGATAATCATTAATACGATCCTGAAGCTCATTAGAGATACCGATAATAATATTCATCTGCATCAATGAGAAGTCACCACTCAGGAGAGTATAGATGACAGGTTGTTTTACCCACTTGACCTCCGCAAGCTCGGCGATCAAGCCATTATCTCCTTTCATTACCAAATTTTCATTTTTCTTCTTTTTTCCCATGATGCAATATTTTAATTATCAACTAAATTTCCTTATTTGAAAAAGACCTTCATCGGTACTGAAACTAGTTACTATTTTAGATTTATCATCTTCTATCAAATTCAACACTGAGGTATCAAGAGCCGTTGCTATCTTATCCAGAAAAATGATATCACTTGACAATTTATCCAACTTTTTAGTCAGAACAGCAGGAGATACTCCTATTCTTTCCGCCAGATCCTTCTGAGCAATCTTATTTTTCTTCAAATATTCTCTAACTTTGATATCCATAATCAAATCTTATTTTGGCAAATATACGCATTATTTCCAAAAATAGAAATTATTAGGATAAAAATCGCAAAAAAATTTCCATTTTCGGAAATTGTCGATTTTTCAAGTGTTGGGTGTTTTTGTACCTTATGTTGGGTATTTTTGTACCTTGTTGAATATTCCTGCAAAATATATATGGTTATTTATTCTCAAAAATAGAGATTATTTATACAAAGTGTTGGTATTTTTTGTACATTACACTAAATAATATCCTGATTAACAGATTATTATTAAATCATATATTTTAATATATAGTAATGATTAAAGGACTACTTGTCTCATAAAAAACAGATGAACAAATGTTAGAACTTAGGAAATCATATACTTCGAATAAAAGTGTTGGTTATTTCTATACCAAATATAGGTAATAAAATACCATTTTGTTGGGAGTTAGTGTTTTAACTCTTTGAGATATCTATATATAATGTTTGGAAAACTTGTACAAAGTCTTGGTAACTTTATAACATTATGGTTAGTTAATCATTGATTATCAGATATTTATCATTTAGTATATTTAATTATACAAGTATATCTATAAAATTAATCCTTTCTGATTGAATATATTATTTAATAATTATCGGTCAATTTTCAATTAATACATAGACAATATTTATATACTGGTGCTACTAATTTATTATATTTCAAGTAATTACATTCACTTCAGTTACAAGATTACCAAGACTTAGTACTAAAATTACCTAATTGTGGTTCTTATACTGGATAGAATATGTTATGAATTTATCTATACCAGGTATAAGATTACCCAACACTTAGTCGTCAAGGTACTAAAATACCCAACAGTTATATCTTATTTCTTTCTTATATTTTTCAAGATGCTTTCAATTTAATCGACTTTATATCAGTACTTTATTGTTTTATTTATACTTAATGGGAAATAGTATGCATTATTAAAAGTGTTGGTTGTTCTTGTACGGATTCCTCTTTTTCTCTTATCTTTTTTCTCATTATACCATTGAATATCAGTAGAATACTAGTTTAAGGTACAAAAAACACCAACACTATCTTTCCCTTTGTACAAAAATTACCAACATTTTTTCAAATAAGAATATTATGTTCATATATGAACTCGATTTAATAAAGTCTTTGCAATTTTTGTACCTCAGGCTGTAGCTTTAGGATGCTCTTTTTTACATAATATCATTCTTTTTGTATTTTCTCTAAGTAACTATCATTCTAGCCTTTTATACTTATTGTTTGTTACGAATATATATTAATTCTCCCTCTCCCCTATCAATATGTTTTTGTTTTAAAATACATTTATCGTTTCTCTTTATGTTTTCAAAGCTGTCTGGCTTTATATTCACCACTATAAGTGTTGGTTATTTTTGCACCTCACATTATTTATTTTGTTTTTAATATCAACATTATTATTTTATCATTATCAATGTATGTTTTTTTTGTTCAACATAAATTTGATTGTTCCAATAATACCAACTATTTACTGACCATGATTTGTACAAAAAGAACCAACACATTGTAAAAAAACATTCATTGTACAAATATTGCCAACACTTTGCTTTATCTTGAATTTGTATAATTCTTTTTGCCGTATTTTACTATAGTTTCCTTTTTAGTAACCTTAATTATCTTCTGACATTAACCTTTTGAATATGTAATGTATTTTCACGAATCATGAATATTTCTTTTTACGATTTTATATTTATAGAATTCTGTGATAACACACTTTTATAATTACAGGAAACTAAAATTATGAATATCTATATGTCTTTAATTGCGAGGAGTAGTAATAACCAAATGCACTTCCCCTACTCCATTTACAAATATAATCTATTATTTTAATATTATACAATTATAGGACTCTAAAATTCCACAATACTAATATGATGTTATTCTATAATGATGATATCCTAATATTGTAGTAGTTTATAATTTAGATTTGTTCATTCATTTTTTTATTTCTGTATTATCTATATTTTAAAGATTTGGAATAATGGTATAATATAATTATAGGCAACTGAAATTCTATAATTATATTATGCTGTTATTGTATATTATTAAAATTTTAATATGGTGTTAATCTATTATTGTAATATTCTTTACATTTTGTATTATCGGTGTTTTGGAATTACGGAATAATAATATAATATAATTATAGGTTACTGAAATTATATTATATCAGTAATATATGATATAGATATTTCAAAATTGTGATTTGTAATATTGAATGTTGCTTTCTGTGAAAATAAAATCTTGGTAATTTGAAAATATATAATTATGTAATACTATTATACTAATAATATATAAATCTATAATACTAATATAATGTATATATGAATAACTAAAAAAACGAAATGGTAGAATACTATAAGTATATAATGATATAAATACAAAATATTAAAATACTAAAATTATAAGTGAATGAAATAATGTAATTATATAATTATAGTATATCGGTAGCTCAGGATTATGAAATATTAAATCTATGGTATTATACAACGCCGAAATTTGTTAGATATGTGGACTACTATAGATTTTTATGTGTGTGAAGCATTATAGAATATTGCTATTATGGGTTTCTAATATTCTGTAAGTCTAAAAATGTAGTTTCCTGTAATGTCTTGCATCGGAGCAATCTTTGTATAGGGAAGGAGTAATATGTAATATTGAGATATTGTCAATATGAAATATTGAAATTATAGTGACATGGTAATAAAAGATAATAGTAAATTGAAAATATGTAATAATGAAATATTAGGTAACTAAAAATACAAAAATACGAAATACAAAAAATATAGAAATATGGAATACTATTAATATAGAAAAATATAATATTAGAATTTCTTGTTATTTCAATTTTATATTTGTAATTTTGTATAGTTGAATTTCTAATTAACATAACAATGACAAAAGTAATAGCAGTTTTGAATTATAAAGGTGGGGTAGGGAAGTCAACCACCACGTATAACCTGGGAGTCGCTCTGTGGATTTTAGGGAAAAAAGTACTTCTCATAGATACAGATGCCCAATGTAATCTGTCAGGTCTGATTGGGTTTGACCAAACCGCTGGTGATTCTACATTCTATGAATGGATGAAGGATGATGATGTAAATATGCCGA
>artificially_reared_2__coassemble_817_pt1 | contig 13958 bp, 6 predicted proteins | sample artificially_reared_2__metabat2_high_PE_035 | metagenome-assembled genome bin artificially_reared_2 | reverse complement strand
TTACATGCTCACCTTTGAGTAATTCATTAAGCAAAGTTATGAGTAACTCCTTGCTTGCTGGCTGTCCGAAAATTATTTTGAATCCTATATCTGTAAATGGATTTACAAAATGTCCGAAGTTCAAATTGTCGTTGCTCATTATATTCCTCCATTTCTGTATTATATAAGTAAAAAACTCATCATGTATTATATAAACGGTTGATTTGCATACATTTCTACAAAGATACTATTATTTTTTATTTTGCCAATATCTTTAAATAAAAATGCGGCCTCATTCTTATTTAAATGTCCCAACAAGTTAGGTGGAATGTCGAGACAAATTTTTTATTTGTCGTAGTCTAAATTTATTCCGTACTATTATAGTGGTACGGGCGTACCACTAAAGTCGAACACCCGTACCACTAAAGTCAGACGTGTGTTCTATTATAATGGAACGGCTGTTTATTTAAAATTAATAATCATATTTATGTTTCATGTTTTTTATGATTATAGATATTGCATTAGTACTATTGTTACTAGAGTGGAAAATTATTAAAGAATATTGTATTGAAAAAATAAGATTATAATTTTGTACAATTATAAATTTCGACTTTGAAAGATGTTTATATGTTGTATTGTTATAGACTTACATTTTTAATTTTAGGTGTGTTATGTATTTTGAGTATAAATATTTATCAACTGATATAAAAGATTTTGCAAGTGCTCTTAATAATTTGGTAGAAACAATTAAGAAAGGTAAATGTAATAATATTATCAGACTTGTTTTCTTTTCTGATATTATTAACAATGAAGAATATAATTATAGAAAAGATATTCTTGATAATATATTAGAGAATAATTTTAGTGGTTACATACCAACTTATGCATTAGTTGCTCAAAAGGTTGGTATGTATAAATCTGTTGCGGTAGAGATACAATCTATTTCAGGTGAAAGTTCAGGTAAATTAAAGTATAAAAACTATAAAGGTTTGAATTACGTTTTGTTTGAAAACAAAGATGACAGATTTTTATTTGTATCTGGTATTTATGAAAACTCACGAGGATTATCAGTAAAAAAACTTTCTGAAAAAGCTTTCAACAAATTATTGGATATTTTAAAAATCGAAAATTATTCAATTGCAAATATTGTAAGACAGTGGAATTATATTGAGAATATAACTAACTGTACAAGTAGTGGCAAGCAGAATTACCAGGAGTTTAATAATGTTCGTTCTGTATATTATGGTAGCCATTTTGAAAAAACTGGATATCCTGCAGCCACTGGTATAGGAGTTAAGTCAGGTGGTATTATGATTGATGTGGATGTTTTCAATAATTCAGATATTAAGTCACTTAAAATTGATAACAAAAAACAACGACCTGCATATAGTTATTCAAAAGATGTTCTAATAGGAATAGGTTTAGAACAAACAACTCCAAAATTCGAAAGAGCCAGGTTGCTAAAATTTGATAATGAAACTTTTGAGTATATTTCTGGAACTGCTGCTATATCTGGGGAAAAGACTATAGGTACATCATTTAAAGAACAGTTGGACGTTACTCTAAATAATATTGCAGAATTATTAGATTCAACTTTATTTTATTCAAATAATGGATTGTATAAACTTAAATCTGTACGTATTTATTTAAAGTCATTAAGTTATCAGATGGAATTGTTGAATATTTTAAATGATAAATTGAAAGGTACAGAATATATTGTATTAGAAACAGATATATGTAGAACAAATCTTTTACTGGAGATAGAGGGTAATTGTATTACATAATAAACTTTTAAGTTTCAATACATATTATAATATGGAATAATAGAGTTAAAATTTGTTTATGATAAGTTCTTCTGGAACTTTATTAATAGACATGAATCATACAATATTTTACTTATTTTTATTCCAATATTTTGTAAGAAAAAATACTTTTTTTAAGATTTATATATAAAAAAGTTCTTAAAAAAACTACATTCTTAAAAAAATAACTATATTTGCAGTGTCAAAATAATAAATGTTTAATACAAAGTTCCAGAAGTACTTTATTAATAGACATAAATTTTTATATTATGAAATTAAAAAGAAAAACACAAAAGTATGCTCTTTTAGCAACTGCTATGTTGGGTGTATGTCATCCTGCATTTTCTAATTCTGATGTGGCTGAAAAAGCTTCGTTGGCAATAGTTCAGCAAGATCAAACAATTCGTGGACAAGTTATTGACAAGAAAACCGGTGATCCTATCATTGGTGCCAATATCTTAGTGAAAGGTACAACTGTTGGTACTATTACTGATATTGATGGTAACTTTACTGTAAATGCACCATTAGGTTCTATTCTTGAAGTTTCTTTTATCGGATTTAAAACAGTGGAAATCCAGGCAACTAAAAATATGAAAGTATCATTGATAGAAGATACTGAAACCCTGGAAGAAGTTGTAGTAGTAGGCTATGGTATTCAGAAAAAAGCTAATCTTTCTGGTTCTGTAGCATCTGTAGACAAAGAACAACTTCAGAACCGTCCTATTCAGAATGTGAGCAGTGGCTTGCAGGGTTTGATGCCTGGTGTAACTGTAACAGGAACAAACGGTGCCCCTGGTATGGATAGTGGTAGTATTCGTGTACGTGGTACTGGTACTTTAAACTCAGCATCTCCATATATTTTGATTGATGGTGTAGAAACATCTACAATGAGTTCTATTGACCCTAACGATATTGAAAGTATTTCTGTTTTGAAGGATGCTGCTTCTGCTGCAATCTATGGTTCTAAAGCAGCCAATGGTGTAATCCTTATCACTACCAAACGTGGTTCATCAGGTAAACCGAGAATCTCTTATAGCGGTTATGTTAGTTTTCAGAATGCAACCAATATGATTGAGCGTCTAAGCTCGTATGATTATGCAACATTATATAATCAGGCATTGCAGGCTGAAGGTAAGGCTCCACGATTTACAGATGAAGAGATTCAGAAGTTTAAAGATGGAACAGATCCTTTGTATCCAAATACTGACTGGTATGATTTAGCATATAAGACAGGTATTCAGCACCGTCATAATGTAAATATTTCAGGTGGTACCGAAAATGTAAAATATATGGGTTCATTAGGTTACCTTAACCAAACAGGTATTCTTCCTAATGCGGGACGTGAGCAGTTTAATGCAAGAACAAATCTTGATATGAAGATCACCAACCGTCTTAGTGCTAAATTAAATCTTGCTTATATTAAGAATGCATACGATGATGCAAGTTCTGCATACTATGGAGGTAGTTCAGATCAGATTATCCGTCAGTTGAATCTTATCGCTCCATGGATTGTAGCACGTTACGATGATGGTACATGGGGTACAATTTCTGATGGTAGCCCTATCGCTTGGCTTGATTCAGGTATGAAGGTAACAAGAGATAACCACAACTTTACAGGTACAGCATCTTTGGATTATAAGATTCTTGATTGTCTTACTCTTACCGCAACAGGATCTTATGTTAATAATATCCAGAATTATACATATTTCCAGAAGTTTATTCAGTATAATCCTAATAAGGCTTCCGATCCTAACTCTTTGGATGAAAGATATTATACATGGAACAGAACCAACTATGATTTATTATTGAATTATGATAAAACATTCGGCAAGCACAATATTAAGGGACTTGCAGGTTGGCATACTGAAAAATATAATTATAAAGAACTTACATCATACCGTAAGAACTTCCCAAATAATGATTTAACAGATATTAATGCTGGTGATGCTGCAACACAAAAGAACTCAGGATATACACGAGAATTAGCAATGCTATCTTGGTTTGCGCGTGTAAACTATGATTTTGCAGGAAAATATTTATTGGAAGCAAATATTCGTGCTGATGCTTCTTCAAGATTTGCAGAAGGTAACAGATGGGGGTATTTCCCTTCTTTCTCTGGTGCATGGAGAATGAGTGAAGAGTCATTTATGGAAGATTCAAGATCATGGCTGAGTAATTTGAAACTTCGTGCTTCTTGGGGTATGCTTGGTAATCAGGATGCCTTGAGTGACTATTATCCAGCTTTGAATGTTTATAATATCGGTGCTACATATCCATTTGGTGGATCTTTGAACTCAGGTTATTATCAGTCAAGCTATAAATTGAGTTCTATTTCTTGGGAAAAGGCTACAACATGGGGTGTAGGTGTCGATTTTGGTTTCCTAAATAATAAGATTAACGGTTCTATTGATTTCTATAACCGTAAGACCACTGGTATTTTGATGCAAGTTTCTGTACCTACTGAATTTGCTTTGGATCCTTATATGGATAATGTTGGCTCTATGAACAACAGAGGTGTTGAATTAAACATCGGTTATAATGATAAATGGGGTGACTGGACATTTGGTGTAGCAGCTAACTTTGCATATAATAAGAATGAAATTCTTGAATTAGGAACAGAATATCTTCCTACAGGGTATGAACAGAGAAATGCTGAAGGTCATGCTATTAACTCATATTATATATATAAGGCTGACGGATTCTTCAACTCTCAGGAAGAAGCTGATGCATTTACTGAAAAATATGGTAACCCGTTCGGAGGAGGTGGATTTAAAGCCGGAGACTTGAAGTATGTAGATACAAACGGTGACGGTAAACTTAATGGTGATGACCGTATCTATTGTAATAGCCCGGAACCTGTATATACATTTGGATTGAATTTAAATGCAGGTTGGAAAGGTTTTGACTTATCTTTGATGTTTAATGGAGCAGCAAAAGTTTCACGATTATTTGATGCTGCAGGAACTTATGGAGCTTTTACAGGTGATAATGGACACCCTTGTACTTTATGGAAAGATGCATGGACTGAAACTAATAAAGATGCTTCTATGCCACGTATTTTTACAGATTACAATTCACCAAGTAGTACAGCTAATGCACAATCAACATTCTGGTTACAGAATACAAGTTATTTGAGATTGAAGAATTTGCAATTTGGATATACTCTTCCAAAGAGTTTGTTAAGTAATATTGGGGTTGAAAATATCAGATTCTATTATTCAGTAGAAAACTTATTTACTATTGATGGTATGAAAGCTAATATAGACCCAGAAGCAACAAGCCAGCGTTTATCTTCTTATCCATTGCTAAGAACACATGCATTTGGTGTTAACGTAACATTCTAATAACTATAAAATTATATTTATATGAAACAGATAAAACAATATATTATGATAGGAGCGGCTGCGTTGATGACCGCTTCATGCTCGGATTTTTTAGATACAGCGCCTCTTGACGCATTATCTCCTAGTACAACTTGGAAAACAGAACAAGATGCTCAGAAATTTGCTGTCGGTTGTTATTCTGGTTGGGAAGATGGCGGTACTTTACTATATATGGACTGCGCTTCTGATTTTGGATATAATAATTTCCCATGGGAAGGATTTAAAGACCTTGCAAATGGTAATATGACTCAGGCAAATAGTGGTGCAAGCTTCTATGGGTATTCGATAGTTCGCCGTTGTAATACTTTTTTAGAAAATATTGGAAATATTCAGTTTGCGGATGAAAATGCTAAGAAAGATTTGATAGCTCAGGTTAGAGTTATACGTGCTTATCAGTATTTTATTATGAATTGGGCTTACGGTGGAGTTCCAATTATTGAAAATTATAATACAGCAGAAGAAGCTCAGGTTCCAAGGAATACAGAACAGGAAGTTCGTGATTTTATAGCAAAAGAACTTGATGAGTGTACACCTGATTTAAATAAAGTTCCTTCCGAGAGAGGTCGAATAGCAAGAGGTGCTGCTTTAGCTTTAAGAATGAGAGAGGCTTTATATTATGGTGATTGGGATATTGCAAAGAAGAAAGCTCAGGAAATCATTGATTTAGGCGTTTATAGCTTGGAATCTGATTATTTAAAACTTTTTCAGGTTGCAGGACAAGACTCTAAAGAAATTATTATAGCTGTTCAATACATCCCTAATACCCATGCATTAGGAACAATAGGACAAATGTATAATAATGCTGATGGAGGCTGGTCTTCTATTGTTCCTACATATAATCTTGTGGATACATATGAGATGGAAAATGGTTTAACTATTGATGAAGCTGGTTCTGGTTATGATGTAACTCATCCGTTTAAAGACCGCGATCCACGTTTAGCAATGACCATTATTTATCCAGGAGCTGATTATGTAAAGGCAGATGGTTCAACAGCAGTGTTTAATACTTTAGATAAAACTATTGATGGTAATAATAATGCTAATTATATGACTTCTGCTGATAATGCATCTAAAACAGGTTTAACTTGGAATAAATATTTATCTCCAATTACTCAATATAGCGATATATGGAGTACAAATGCTTGTCCAATAGTATTTAGATATGCTGAAGTTTTACTTACTTTGGCAGAAGCAGAAAATGAATTGAATGGACCTTCTAAGTTGGTATATGATCAATTGAATGCTATTCGTTCAAGAGTTGGCATGCCATTGGTTGATGAATCTAAATATTCTACAAAAGATAAATTGCGTGAACTTATTCATCGTGAACGTGCTGTTGAGTTTGCAGGAGAAGGTTTACGAAGAGCAGATATTTTAAGATGGAAAACAGATGATGGAAAGATGTTGGCTGAAAAGGTTCTGAATGGAAATTTGGAACGTAGGGTAGGAACAGTAGATGCAGCTGTTAGTGACCCAGAACTAAGAGCAACTATTAATATCAATGCTGATCCAACAGAACTGTTGATAGAGAAACGTACGTTTAAACCTTATCATCGTTATTTCCCATTTAGTCAAAGTTCAATAGATAAGAATCCGAATTTAGTTCAAAATGAAGGTTATTAATAACTTTATTTAGTCTTACTACATTTTATTAAAGTGTAATTTTAATAATAGGGCTTACATTAAAGATTGGCTTATTTATTCTATAGTTAATAAATATTTGATATCTTTGAAGTGTAAGCCCTATTTTTAATGATAATGCTATGAAAATCTTAAAAAATAGTATATATTTTACTTTTGTGAGTTTTTTATCATGTAATTCAAATCCTGATATAGTAGACACTTCCATATATTTGGATCCTACCCGTCCTATAGATGAACGTGTTGAGGCTTTATTGTCACAAATGACAATAGAAGAGAAAATAGCTCAGATGGATATGGTTTCAGAGTGGGACCAGGATAGTGTGATGAATGCCGGGTATTATGATTTTGGTGCTTGGATTGCTGGACAGGAACCGGAAGAGACAAATAAACTTCAGGCCTTATCAGAGAAAACTCGTTTAAAGATTCCTTATCTTATAGGTATGGATGCTGCCCATGGATATGGAACACTTCAGGGACGTACAATATTTCCTACGTCTATAAGCATGGCTGCAACATTTAATCGTGATTTGGTTAGAAAATCTGCACAGAAAGCAGCAGAAGAGATTCGTTCCGCAGGAACACACTGGACATTTGCTCCTTGTGTTGATATTGTTTATGATGCTCGTTGGGGACGTACTGGTGAAACTTATGGTGAAGATCCTTATTTGGCAAGCGAGCTTGTCAGGCAGTCTGTCGATGGTTTACAGGGAAATCCTATTCCTGAAAAGAAGGTTGCAGTATCAGTAAAGCATTTGGCAGCAGGTGGAGCATCAGTAGGTGGTGTAAATCATGCGTCTGCTGATATTTCCGAACGTTCTTTGCGATCAAATATTTTACCACCTTTTAAAGCTGCTATAGAGGCTGGTTGTATGACAATTATGCCGGGACATAACGATATAGGTGGTGTACCTTGCCATTCTTCTAAGTGGCTATTAACTGATGTGATAAAGAATGAATTTGGTTTTGATGGCTTTTTTATAAGTGACATGATGGATATGGATAATCTTAAAAGCCTTCACTATACCGCTCATGACCAGAAAGAGGCATTAGAGAAGAGTGTTAACGCCGGAATGGATATGCACATGTATTCACCCGACAGTTTACAGTTCTTAGTACCAATGAAGCAACTGGTAAAAGAAGGAAAGATTTCAATAGATAGAATAGATGATGCTGTCCGTCGTATTCTTAAAGTTAAGTTTGAACTTGGTTTGTTTGAAAATCGTTATGTTGATTCGTCAAAAGATATTTATGCAACTTCTGAAAATCGTTCAATAGCATTGGATGCGGCACGTGAATGTATTGTTCTTATGAAAAATGAAGGAAATATACTTCCTTTAGACAGAACAAAATATAAACGTATTCTTGTTACTGGCCCTAATGCTGATAATCAGTCAATTTTAGGTGATTGGAGTTTCTTCCAACCTGATGAGAATGTGATAACAGTGCTTGAAGGTATGCGTATGATGTCTGATGAAACAGAGATAGTATACAGCAATAGTGGTAGAATAAAATCTAAATTATCGCATGATAAAACCAATACAACTGACCCAGCGCTCCAAAGAAAGATGTTGGCAGAAGGTGGTGGTATATCTGATTATAGTATATCTGATGCTGTACAAAAAGCTAAAAGTTGTGATTTGGTGGTAGTAGTGATTGGAGGTTACGGAGTGCGTTCGGATTGGGGATTAAGAACATATGGAGAATCGGCAGACCGCCCTTCTATAGATTTTTATGGGCGCCAAGTTGAACTAGTTCAGGCTTTACAGAAGACAGGTAAGCCAATAATTGCTGTTATAGTAAATGGAAAGCCTCTCAATAATGAATGGATTTCTGATAATATTCCTGCGATAGTTGATATCTGGGAACCGGGAATGTATGGTGGCCAGGCTGTTGCTGAAGTATTGTTTGGAAAGGTTAATCCATCAGGAAAATTACCTATAACAGTACCGAAACATGCCGGACAAGTTCCAATGTATTATTATCAGGCTTCATCAAGATATTGGACTGGTTACGGTCTTGGAAGCTCACGCTCGGATGATAAACCGGCTTATTGTTTTGGTCATGGTCTTAGTTATACAACTTTTGAGTATAGTGATTTACAAGTAGATTCAGTTTTGTCTTCAAACAAAGATGTTTCCATATCTTTTAAAGTCAAGAATACAGGAAAAATGGCAGGTAAAGAAGTTCCATTGGTTTTTATCAATGATGAGGTTTCAAGTGTAGTAACGCCTGCTATGATGTTAAAAGGATTTGATAAAATAAAGTTAGAACCAAACGAAGAGAAGCTGGTTAACATAATAATACCCAATGAACAGTTGGGGTTATGGAACGAAGATATGAAATATGTAGTTGAACCTGGCCGTTTTTTATTGAAAGTTGGACGTTCTGTAGATGATATCCGTTTGAATGGTGCTTTTAATATAACTGATTAGCTTTTTATTATTAAATTATTTTAGATTACTATATTAGGTGAATTATATTAAAAATTTCCTTATTGTTGTTTGATAAAATTATAAATATGAGATTTTTGTTATTTTTATTAATTTCTTTTGTATTTTCTCAATCTTATTCTCGCGAAATATTAAATATGAATACTGATTGGGCTTTTTATAGAGGTGATAAAATAGATGGAGCTTCTCCTAATATCGATGTTTCAGATTGGATTCCTATAGTTGTTCCTCATATAATGCAACTAGAGAAAAAACATTGTGGTGGAAATTCTATATATGATGGAATTGGATGGTACAGACGAAATTTCAAGGTACCTTCTAAGTATATTGGTAAACGTATAGTCTTATCATTTGAGGGGGTTATGACAAATTGTGACGTATATGTAAATGGTAAGAATGTTTCTCAGCATTTTGGAGGTTATATGGGATTTGTTGTAGATATTACAGATATTGTTGAATATAATACTAATAATGTGTTATCTGTTAGAGTTTCAGCAGAATATGATCCTTTAACACCTCCAGGAAAGCCTCAAGATAAAATGGACTTTTATTATTATAGTGGTATTTACCGTGATGTAAAAATGATAGTTACTGATAAGTTGTTTATAAGTGATCCATTGGAAGAAAATATAGTAGCAGGAGGAGGACAATTTGTAAGATTTAAAGATGTAACTAAAAACAAAGCAACAGTATCTATTGATACTCATATTCGTAATAAAAGGGAAAATAATTGTAATTTAGAAGTAAAAAGTATAATTGTTGATAATAAAAATAAAATAGTAGGATCTGTCATAAATAATATATCAATAAGTAAAAATTCTGATTGTAAAGTTTCTCAATTAATAGAACTTACCAAACCTCATTTGTGGCATCCTTATAATCCATATTTGTATACCTTAAAAACTTATTTAATACAAGAAGGGACAACTGTTGATTTGGTAGAGACAAAAATAGGTGTAAGAAATATTGAATTTTCCATTGATAAAGGTTTTCAAATTAATGGTGAGAGTCTTTATCTAAGAGGTGCCAATAGACATCAAGCATTTGCTAATATTGGAGATGCTGCTCCTAACTCGATGCAAGAAAGAGATGTCCTTCTATTAAAAAAAGGAGGATATAATGCAGTTAGAGCAGCTCATTATCCACAAGATCCTGCTTTTTTAGATGCTTGTGATAAATATGGTCTTTTGGTAGTAGAGTGTATTCCAGGTTGGCAATACTTTAATTCTGATTCTTTGTTTATAAATAGATTATTTGATGTTGGTAGGAAAATGATTCGTCGCGATAGAAATCGCCCTTCAGTAATACTTTGGGAGACTGCTTTAAACGAATCCAGATATCCAGTATCTTTAGCTAAAGAAATTCATAAGTTAGCTCATGATGAATATCCCGGTAGCCAGATGTATACGTCAGGTGATTATTTTGGACATGTTGATATGTTTGATTACTATGATGTATTTTATAAACAAGTTAGTAAATTCCCTAAAGATGGTAATGTTATGAGTAATTATCCTGAGGATTTTATTACTGTGAAACCTTTACTTACCAGAGAATGGGGTGATGGTGTTGGTGAAAAACCACGTGTTAGTCTGATTGAGAGTGAAGAAGCTTTAATGAAGCAATGTCGTGGACGCTTTGAGCAACTTAATGGTAATGGATATTTTGACTGGTGTATGCTTGATGCAAACCCTCATATGGCTGGTCATTTTTTATGGAGCTTTAATGATTATGCACGTGGTAGTCAAGATCAAACAATGTTTTGTGGCGTAGTTGATATTAATAGATATCCTAAATTCAGTTACTATATGATGCAAAGTATGCGTGATCCATCAATATCACAGAAAGGGATATATGATGGCCCAATGGTTTATATTGCTTCATATAATTCTTCTGAAAAGTATGTTTCTTCAACGACAGAAATAACTGTTTTTTCAAATTGTGATGAAGTCAAGCTTTATAGAAATGGAAAACTTATAGGTCTTCAAAATAGAGAAGAACAATCAAGGCTTTATAAACCAATAGTAGATAAAGGTGGTAGTCCTTGTTTTGTATTTAATGCAGGAGGATACGAAGCTGGGACCTTAAAAGCAGAAGCTTATATTAACGGGAAATTAGTAGCTGAGCATTCTGTCTCTACTCCTGAAGCTCCAAATTCTATTGATATTGATTTTAAAACAGAAGGTATTTCTCCTATTGCTAATGGATATGATCTTATTCCAGTTTATTTTTATATTAAAGATAGTAATGGAAATATAGTTAATACTTCAAATCATAGAATTAGTATAGATGTTAGTGGAGAAGGTTCTTTGGTTGGAGATAAAATAGAACGTTTAGGTATAAACCCTCAGGTTGTTGAAGGTGGTGTTGGTTTCGTTTTTGTTAGAACTACTAAAAAAGCAGGAAAAATTAATATTAAAGTTACGGCTGATGGGCTAAACGGATGTGAAAAGACTATAAGTACAAAAGCCTCTGATGAAGAATTTGTTCCAATAGGTACCGTCGTTGACTATAATGGTAACGAAGAAGATAATGTTGTTGTAAAAGAATCTTCTTGGCAACAAAAAATATTATTGAAAGAGAGATTAAAACTTACTGATGTTGTTGTTAGCAGTTATCAAAAAGAATTTCCTAAGTCTAACGTAATAGATAATGATGATTCTACATGGTGGATTGCTGATAGTGATACAGTTCCACAAATAATAACTGTCTCTTTGTCAAATATTGAGTATGTACAAGCTAGTAGAATCCTTTTTCAGAAAGATAGTTCATCTTATAAACATCGAGTTGAAACTTCTAAGGATGGAGAAAAATGGGAATTATTGTATGATAGAGAATGTACTGGCTGGGAATTTAAGCCTCAAACCGTTGATAGAGAAATAAAATATTTTAGAGTTGTTATTTATGGAGTTTCAGAGGGTAGAGCTGGAGTAGGTGAAATTTCTTTATATTAATTTCTTTATAATTTTACTATATGAATATTAGAATTTTAACATTATTATTGTTTTTTACTTTTATAAATATATTGCATTCTCAAACACCTGTATGGAATCCAGATAATGGGAATGGAACATTTACTAATCCAATAATGTGGGGGCATTGGCCTGACCCAGATGTTATTCGTGTAAATGATAAGTTTTATTTTGTTTCAACGAGTATGCACTATGTTCCAGGTTGCCCGATTGCTGTTTCAAATGATTTAGTAAATTGGAAAATGGCTGGTTATGCTGTAGAACGATATGATGAAGATATTAGATATAATTTAGAAAAAGGTAATATGTATCTTCGTGGTTCATGGGCTGCAACAATTAGACATCATAATGGAAAATTTTATGTAGGTTTTTGTACACCTTCTTGGGAAAATGAAGGACCTGGAAACTTTTCGATATGTATTGCTGATAAAGTAGAAGGACCATGGGAACGTATAATATTTCCTGAATATTTATATGATCCAGGATTACTTTTTGATGATGATGGTAAAGTGTATGTAGTTCATGGACAAGGTGATTTGTATGTAACTGAATTATCTTCAGATGCAAAAAGCGTAAAAGGTGAAAAAGTTAAAATTTGGAGTAAACGTTTTAAAAATGCACATGAGTTTGGAGGTTATTATGGAATGGAAGGATCTCATGTATATAAAATAAACGGAAAATATTATATAACTTGTCCTGCAGGTGGTACAGAAGGATGGCAAATATGTTTGCGTTCTGATAATATTTACGGTCCATATGAACATAAACTCATAATGAATGACTGTAGTTCATATCCCAATAATGGATTACATCAAGGTGGTATGGTTCAACTTGAAAATGGTGACTGGTGGTTTATTATTATGCAAGATAGAGGTCCTATTGGACGTGTTCCTAATCTAGTACCTGTTAAGTGGGTTGATGGATGGCCTATGTTGGGTAGTAATGGTAAAGATGTAATAACTTATGCAAAACCAAACGTAGGAAGTATTTTTCCTATAGAATCACCAGAAACAACAGATGATTTTGATGATATAAAGTTAGGATTACAATGGCAATGGAATCATAATCCAGACAATAATTATTGGACATTGAGTGAACGACCTGGATATATGAGATTGAAAGCTAAAAAAGCAAATGATTTACTTGATGCTAGGAATACATTAACACAACGTGTTCAAGGGCCGTCTTCAGAAGGTACTGTTGAAATAGATATATCTAATCTTAAAGATGGTAATGTTACAGGGTTAGGTATTTTTGAAAAGCCTTATGCTTATATTGGTGTAGAGCAATGTGGTTATATTAAAAATATTGTCATGTGTGACAATGGCAAAACATTAGCAACATTAGAAAATATTAAATCAAATAAAGTTTGGTTTAGAGTAAGAGTCATGGATATATCATTTAGGGCTTTATTTTACTATAGTTTAAATGGTATAGATTATTATCCTTTAGGAAATGATTTTAAAATGGGATTAGGATTAACTTGGACTGCAAATCGTTTTGCATTATTCAATTTCTCTCGAACCGATGAAGGTATTAATGGTTTTTCAGATTTTAATTGGTTTAGGTTTACAAATAAATAGCATATATTTATAATTTAACAAGGTATATCAAAATGATTTCTATAGTTTTGATATACCTTCTTTTTTTATATTATATTATGATTTATACTAATGTTAACGTGAGTTCGAAATAAGAATAAATATATTTTGCTGATAATTAGAAACATAG
>artificially_reared_2__coassemble_751_pt1 | contig 14790 bp, 13 predicted proteins | sample artificially_reared_2__metabat2_high_PE_035 | metagenome-assembled genome bin artificially_reared_2 | reverse complement strand
CCTCCACTTGTTTTTTGGGATTTAAACAGTTATCACAATTACCACAATTATCTTCGGGATATTCTTCACCGAAGTAATGCATTAAAATCTTTCTTCTACAAACACTTGACTCTGCATAGGCGGCAGTTTCGAGCAACAGCTGTTTTCCTATTTCCTGTTCGGATACAGGCTTGCCTTGCATGAACTTCTCCAATTTCTGCAGGTCTTTATTTGAATAGAATGTTATACATTGTCCTTCACCTCCATCACGTCCTGCACGACCTGTTTCCTGATAATATCCCTCAAGACTCTTTGGCACATCATAGTGTATGACATATCTCACATCCGGTTTGTCAATACCCATTCCGAATGCTATTGTTGCAACTATAACGTCTATATTTTCTTTAAGGAAATCATCCTGATTGGTATTTCTTGTGGCTGAGTCCATACCTGCATGGTAAGGACGAGCCTTGATACCATTGGCAACCAATATTTCCGCAAGTTCTTCTACTTTCTTACGGCTCAAGCAGTATATGATACCCGACTTGTCAGGATTCTGCTTTATGAACTTGATAATGTCCTTATCAACATTATTGGTTTTAGAGCGTACCTCATAATAAAGGTTAGGACGATTAAAAGATGATTTAAACTCTGCAGCATTTGTCATGCCAAGGTTCTTCTGGATGTCCATCTTCACCTTTGGTGTAGCTGTTGCTGTTAGAGCAATCACAGGAGCTTTTCCTATTTCATTAATGATAGGACGTATTCTACGATATTCTGGACGGAAATCATGCCCCCACTCAGATATACAATGCGCTTCGTCTATTGCATAGAAAGATATCTTCACATGCTTCAGAAAGTCCACATTGTCTTCCTTGGTCAAAGACTCAGGTGCCACATAAAGCAGCTTGGTCTTACCGGCCATAATATCAGACTTGACCTGATCTATAGCTGATTTCGACAATGAAGAGTTTATGAAGTGTGCCACTCCATCTTCTTCACTGAAGTTTCGCATTGCGTCTACCTGATTCTTCATAAGGGCAATAAGCGGAGAAATAACGATTGCAGTTCCTTCCATAAGCAGTGAAGGCAACTGATAGCATAACGACTTTCCACCTCCTGTAGGCATAAGCACAAACGTGTCTTTACCATCAAGAAGGTTACGGATTATAGCTTCCTGATTACCCTTAAAAGTATCAAAACCGAAATACTTCTTTAATTGCTCCGTTAAATTTATTTTTTCCGTCATTGTTCCTTACGATTTTAGTGTTTTTATAAAATACTGGACATTGTCTTATGTAACAAAGTTATAAACAACTTTTCAAATTACACAACTATTTTAGAAAAATATTTGCCCGTAAAGTGCATTTTTTCTATTAAAAGACATCAAGCCATTTGCAGACGAGATATATTTGTTTTGCTCATCTGCTCTTTAGCATAGTCCAATGTTACTACAAATTCACTGACATTTCGTGATGGAACATCATACATCACGTCTATCATTATTGTTTCCACAATAGAACGAAGACCTCTGGCTCCTAATTTATATTCCACGGCCTTGTCTACAATATATTCAAACACCTCTGGCTGGAACTCGAGTTTCACGCCATCCATTGCCAATAGTTTGATATACTGTTTGATGATAGAATTCTTAGGTTCTGTGAGAATATTTCTAAGAGCAGTTCTGTCAAGTGGATTCAGATAAGTCAGGATAGGAAGACGGCCTATTATTTCCGGTATAAGCCCGAAAGATTTCAAATCCTGAGGAGCTATATATTGCATCATATTGCTCTTGTCTATCTTAACGGCATCTTTTACCGACTTATATCCTACCACATTTGTATTAAGTCTCTGTGCTATCTTACGTTCTATTCCATCGAATGCGCCACCACAGATAAACAATATATTCTTTGTATTTACCTGAATCATTTTCTGGTCAGGGTGCTTTCTTCCACCCTGTGGAGGTACATTGACTACCGAGCCTTCCAGAAGCTTAAGCAATCCTTGCTGCACGCCTTCACCGCTTACATCTCGTGTAATGGAAGGATTATCTCCCTTACGTGCTATCTTGTCAATCTCATCAATGAACACAATTCCACGTTCAGCTTCCTCTACATTATAATCGGCAACCTGAAGCAAGCGGGTAAGCAAACTTTCTATATCTTCGCCTACATATCCGGCCTCTGTCAGTACTGTCGCGTCTACTATTGTAAAAGGAACCTTAAGCAGCTTTGCTATTGTTCGAGCCAAGAGAGTTTTTCCTGTACCTGTACTTCCTACCATAATGATGTTCGATTTTTCAATTTCTACATCATTATCATCCGAAGGCTGCATCAGACGTTTGTAGTGATTGTATACCGCAACCGACAAATATCTTTTAGCATCATCCTGTCCGATAACATACTGGTCGAGGAAATTCTTTATATCAACAGGCTTTGGCAATTCAGAAAGCTCGATATTGCCTGCGCCTTTACTTCTTTTATGCTTTGTAGCTTCTTTAACTATCTCGTGAGCCTGTTCGGCACAACTGTCACAGATACATCCGTTGACACCTGTAATGAGAAAGCCAACTTCATCTTCTGAACGTCCGCAAAAGCTACATCTGTTCTTACCTCTTTTTGAATTTTCCAAGGAAATAAAATTTAAATATTAAGAATCCGAGCAACAAAAAACAAAATCAGTTCTGCTGCTACTGAAAATTTTAAATACGACTTAAAGAGTTGGTTTACGTGACATCACCTCATCAATAATTCCATACTCCTTAGCCTCTTGTGCTGTCATCCAGTAATCTCTGTCAGAATCAGCCCACACCTTATCAAATTCAGTATGAGAATGTTCGGCTACAATTGTATAAAGTTCTTTTTTCAATTTAAGAATTTCTCTTGCTGTAATCTCAATATCTGACGCCTGACCTTGTGCACCGCCAAGAGGCTGATGTATCATAACACGAGAATGAGTAAGGGCCGAACGTTTTCCTTCCTGGCCTGCCACAAGCAAAACAGCAGCCATTGAAGCTGCAAGACCTGTACAGAATGTAGCCACATCACTGGTTATAAACTGCATAGTATCATAAATACCAAGTCCTGCGTAAACAGATCCACCCGGAGAGTTTATATAAATAGATATATCTCTGCTTGAATCTATTGAATCAAGATAAAGCAACTGTGCCTGAAGCGTATTTGCTGTATAATCATTAATCTCGGTACCCAAGAAAATGATACGGTCCATCATAAGACGTGAGAACACATCGAGCTGAGTAACGTTCAACTGACGTTCTTCAAGAATATAAGGGTTAAGATATCCTGCCTGCGACTTAATAACATCATCAAGCACCATACTACTCATACCCAAATGCTTGGTAGCATATTTTCTAAAATCATCCATTAGCTATCAATTTATATTAATTAGACAAAAAAGAGACTTTTACCCATCTTTTCTGCAAACAGGATTTAAGATATAAAAGCTTGCATCCTACAGAAAAGCCTCGGTTAAAAGCCTCTTTTTCAGATTTTGCCTCAGCAATTAACTTCAGCTTGAAATTTTATTACTGGAACATTTTGTTAAATTCTTCTACAGAAACTGCCTTGTGGTTCAAGTTTACCTGAGCCTTAACAGCATCAGCAAGCTTAGCCTCAATAACTCTGTTGATCAAAGCTTCAACACTTTCGCGTTTCTTCAACATTTCCTTAGAGTAGTTTTCAAGCAATTCTTCAGGAACATTGATCATACCATACTGAGCGAACTGAGCACGAGTTGCTTCCTTAGCCATATCCTGGATATCACCCTGTTCTACTTTAATTTCATTTGCAGCAACAAGTTTTTCCTTAATCAAGTGCCATGTCAATTCTTCAAGGCTCTTTTCATAATTTTCATTTACGAATTCTTCGCCTTTTTCCTTGTTGTTTTCAAGCATGATACGCTTCATCAGTTCGTCAGCAAATTCCAACTTGCCAACCTTACCCATTGTGTAAGTACGAAGGTCGATTATAAACTTGTAATCGCTGTCTGCTTCGAACTGTGCAGCTATATTTTCCTTAATCTGAGCACGGAATTCTTCTTCGTTAGAAGCTTTTCCTTCGCCAAGAACCTGATCGAACAACTCCTGATTCAATTCACCTGGAATCATGCGGGTGATTTCTTCAATCTGGAAGCTGAAGTTACCCTTGTAGTTAGCAACTTCTTCCTTGCTTACCTTAAGAAGAGAAGACAATTCTGCTTCGTTGTTATCGAAAGCTACAGAAGGATTGAATACCAATACTGTATTTACCTTAGCACCTTCAAAAATAGCTTTCTGTTCGTCGTTCTTCATGTATGCTGGCATCATAACAGCACCTTCTACCTGAACACCGCCTTCTTTAGTGTTGCCATTTTCGTCAAGCTCAGCCAAAAGACCCTTAATCATATCTTTGTCCTGGTAGTCTTCTACCTTGTCATACTTAGCAGTACGCTGAGTATACATCTTAACCTGCTGGTCAACCATTTCGTCTGTCACCTGAATATCATAATAATCTACAGTATCATTGTTTGACAATTCAACTGAGAATTCAGGAGCAAGAGCTATATCGAATGAGAATTCGAAGTTTTCGTCAGTTTCGAAGTTTACGTTGTTTTCCTTTGGAAGTGGAGTACCAAGCATATTCACCTTGTTGTCACGGATATACTCGCCTACCTTTTCCTGCAAAAGTCTGTCAACTTCTTCAAGCAATACAGAAGTACCATACTGTTTCTTAATTAAGCCCATTGGAACCATACCCTTACGGAATCCAGGCATATTTACTTTCTGACGAAGATTCTTCAACGCCTTTTCAACTTTTTCCTGATAGTCAGCTTTTTCAATCTGAGCTGTAAGCACTGCGCTTACCTTGTCTACGTTTTGTAATGAAATATTCATTTCCGCTTATATTTATATTAATTATTACTATTATCGAAGTATATTTTACGATTTTAAGAGTGTGCAAAAATAGTGTTTAATCTTACAATTACCAAAAACTCAAGCTAAAAAAAGATTTTTTGCTTTTTTTTTGATTATTATAAGCTTAAAAACAGAAGATTGTGCTTTTTATTGTGATAAATAGAATCAGCATACTATCGAGGATTCTGCAACTGGAAATCCTTGCGTCGGAGTACGAAACTGTTACTCAAATATTTTTCACGCACAATTTTATTTTCAGCAAGTTCTTCCGGGGTACCCTGGAAAAGGATCTTTCCCTCAAACAACAGATAGGCTCTGTCGGTGATACTCAATGTTTCCTGCACATTGTGGTCGGTTATAAGAATTCCGATATTCTTATCCTTAAGTTTCCATACAATATGCTGAATATCTTCTACGGCAATAGGGTCGACACCGGCAAAAGGTTCATCGAGCATGATAAACTTTGGGTCAATGGCAAGACATCTCGCTATTTCTGTACGACGGCGTTCTCCACCCGAAAGCTGGTCTCCCAAGTTTTTTCTGACCTTCTGCAAACGGAACTCAGCTATCAGACTCTCAAGTTTTTCTTTCTGATATTCAGGTGTTGTATTTGTCAGCTCAAGTACTGATGCTATATTGTCTTCAACACTCATTTTTCTGAAAACAGAAGCTTCCTGTGCAAGATATCCTATACCATTCTGAGCACGCTTATATACCGGATATGAAGTTATATCCTGATCATTCAGATAAATATGTCCTTCATTGGGGACAATAAGTCCTGTAGTCATATAAAATGAAGTGGTTTTTCCGGCACCATTAGGTCCCAGCAAACCTACGATTTCTCCCTGGCGAACATTTATAGAAACATGATTTACAACGGTTCTCTTACCATACTTTTTCACAAGATTTTCGGTTCGGAGTACCATGCAGTCGTCTGTAAATGCCGGATGCTGCAATTCCTGAGTATCTTCTGTATTCTGCGTATCTTTGATTTCTTCCATAAAGCGAAATATTTATCGCAAAAGTAGTAAAAATCTTGGGTTATGTGGTATTTTATGGTAATTTCATGAAATCTTTTAGTATATAATAGGTAAAATCAGTACTTTTGCGACAAAAAATAATAATATGGTCAGACCAATTTCAACTTTAGGTAAATACATTATGCTCATGGGAAGAGTTTTTTCCCGGCCGGAGCGTTTTAGAGTCTATTTTAAACAGTACGTAAATGAGCTATACCAGTTAGGAATAAATTCAATAGGTATAGTTCTGTTGATTTCTTTCTTTATCGGGGCTGTTATATGTATCCAGATTAAGCTCAATATTGAAAGTCCATGGATGCCGAGATTTGTTGTAGGTTATACTACACGTGAAATCTTGCTTCTGGAATTTTCTTCTTCCATCATGTGTCTTATCCTATCAGGAAAAGTAGGTTCAAACATTGCTTCCGAAATAGGAACCATGAGGGTAACACAGCAGATTGATGCTCTTGAGATTATGGGTATAAATCCGGCATCATATCTCATTCTTCCAAAGATTCTCGGTCTTATGACCATGATTCCTTTCCTGGTTATTTTCAGTATTTTTGCCGGGATATTCGGAGCCTTCTGTACTGCGTGGTTTGCAGGAATAATGAATGCAACCGACTTGGAATATGGTCTGCAATACTGTTTCATTGAATGGTATATATGGTGCAGTTTCATAAAGTCTCTGTTCTTTGCTTTTATCATAGCAAGTGTATCTGCTTATTTCGGCTATACAGTTGAAGGCGGTTCCATTGCGGTAGGTAAAGCAAGTACCGACTCTGTTGTTTCAAGCAGCGTACTAATTTTATTTTCTGATTTAATACTAACTCAATTATTAATGGGATGATACAGTTAAAATCATTATACAAATCTTTTGAAGGTAAAACTGTTCTGGAAGATATTAACTTTACTTTCGAAAATGGGAAAACCAACCTGATAATTGGCCAGAGCGGTTCCGGTAAAACTGTTCTTATGAAATGTATTGTCGGACTTTATACACCAGAAAGAGGTGAAGTTTTATACGACAACAGAGACCTTATAAAAATGGGCAAGAAAGAGAAAAAAGCCCTCCGCAAGGAAATGGGTATGATATTCCAAAGTGCTGCTCTTTTCGATTCTTTGTCGGTGTTGGAGAATGTAATGTTTCCACTTGACATGTTTTCAAATGATACTTACAGAGACAGGGTTAAAAGAGCTCAGTTCTGTCTCGACAGAGTAAATCTTATTGAAGCCCAGAATAAATATCCGGGAGAAATAAGTGGTGGTATGCAAAAACGTGTTGCCATAGCAAGGGCTATTGCACTGAATCCTCAATATCTTTTCTGCGACGAGCCTAATTCAGGACTTGACCCTAAAACATCTCTCGTTATTGACGAACTTATACATGATATAACTAAAGAGTTTAACATGACTACGATAGTAAATACTCATGATATGAACTCGGTAATGGGAATCGGAGACAGTATTCTCTACATATATAAGGGACATAAGGAATGGGAAGGTAATAAGGACCAGGTTTTTACTGCAACAAACGAAAGGTTAAACAATTTCATATTCGCATCCGACTTGCTCAGAAAAGTCAAACAGGAAGAAAACAAGAACAATCCTAAATAACAGATATCAGATAGCTGGCAGCAATAAAAAATCTGCTTTTATGAGAATTAAATCATATTCGATTTATTTTCATAAAAGCAGATTTTTTTATCAGGAATCATCATATCCCGTAATATATCAATATTATTTCTGGCGGATAAAGATATTTATTGGCGTACCGCAAAGTTTCCAGCGCTCTCTCATCTTATTTTCAAGGAATCGTTTATATGGTTCCTTAACATACTGAGGCAGGTTCGCAAAGAACACAAAAGAAGGAACTTGAGTGTTCGGCAACTGAGTAATATACTTTATCTTAATATATTTACCCTTATTTGATGGTGGCGGATAAGCCTCAATAAGAGGTAAAAGTTCTTCGTTAAGACGTGCTGTAGGTATACGGGTAGTACGCGACAAATATACTTCCTTGGCAGCCTCAAGTACCTTGAAAATTCTCTGTTTGGTAAGAGCCGAAGCAAAGATAATTGGAAAATCTGTAAAAGGAGCAAAACGGCTTCTTATAGCATTTTCAAAAGTATTCATTACCTTAGCTGTCTTTTCTTCTACAAGGTCCCATTTGTTTACTACAACAACGAGTCCCTTCTGGTTACGCTGAATCAAAGAAAATATATTCAAATCCTGACTTTCAACACCTCTTGTAGCATCAAGCATAAGAATACATACATCCGAATTCTCTATTGAGCGGATGGAACGTACCACTGAATAATATTCAAGGTCTTCGTTTACCTTGTTTTTCTTTCTGATTCCTGCTGTATCAACAAGGTAAAAGTCGAATCCGAATTTATCATATCTTGTGTAAATGGAATCACGGGTTGTACCAGCAATTTCAGTTACAATATTTCTTTCTTCACCAATAAAAGCATTGACGATAGAAGATTTTCCTGCATTAGGACGACCTACTACAGCAAAACGTGGTATCTCTTCTTCTATAATTTCATCTGTATCTTTCTTAAACTTGCTAACAATAAGATCAAGCAAATCGCCTGTACCACTACCGCTTAAAGCAGATATACAATACGGATCACCCAATCCAAGAGAATAGAATTCCGCCGAATTGTACTGCAAGTCATTGTTGTCAGTCTTGTTGGCAACCATAATCACAGGCTTCTTGGAACGACGAAGAATACTTGCCACCTCCATATCAAGGTCTGTAACTCCGTTCATCACATCCACTACAAACAGAATCACATCAGCTTCATCCATAGCAAGAACAACCTGCTTACGTATTTCACCTTCAAAAATATCATCCGAGTTTACTACCCATCCACCTGTATCAACTACAGAAAATTCCTTTCCAAGCCATTCCGATTTTCCATACTGGCGGTCGCGGGTTGTACCGGCCTGTTCATTCACAATAGCCTGACGTGTTCTTGTCAGACGATTAAACAGTGTCGACTTTCCCACATTGGGACGTCCTACAATTGCAACTAAATTTCCCATATTCATTAAAATATTTACGGCTGTCCCAGCCGGTGATTAATCTAATTGATAACCAAAATTCTTTAATTCTTTATCCGAACTTCTCCAGTCTTTGTCAACCTTCACAAAAGTTTCAAGATAAATTGATTTTCTAAAGAAATGCTCGAGAGTCTTTCTGGCCTCTGTTGCAACCTTTTTCAAGGCTTTTCCCTGACGGCCAATTATAATACCTTTCTGAGATTCACGTTCCACATAAATAACTGCATTAATGTGAATACTCTTATCATCCTCTTTAAACTGTTCCACCACCACTTCCACTGAATAAGGTATCTCCTTATCGTAATAGAGCAATATTTTTTCTCTGATAATTTCAGTTACGAAAAAACGTGCAGGCTTGTCGGTCCACTGGTCCTTTCCAAAATATGGAGGAGAGTCAGGAAGAAGTTCCTTTATACGTTTCATCACAATATCCACATTGAATTTAGCCATAGCAGATATAGGAATGATCTCTGCATCTGGGAGCATCTCATGCCATTCGTCTACCAGTTTAACAAGTGCATCCTGATTTGTCAAGTCTATTTTGTTAATCAGAAGAAGCACGGGAACCTTAAGATTACGCACTCTTTCCATAAAATCCGCATTCTTGTCGGGCTTCTCAATCGTATCGGTAACATAAAGCAGAACATCGGCATCCACCAGGGCCGACTGAGAGAAGTTAAGCATAGACTCCTGAAGCTTATAATTCGGTTTTAATACCCCCGGAGTATCAGAGAAGACAATCTGCATATCATCAGTATTCAGGATTCCCATAATACGATGACGAGTAGTCTGTGCCTTGAATGTTGCTATGGAGATTCTCTCGCCTACAAGCAAATTCATCAGTGTAGACTTTCCCACATTAGGATTACCTACGATATTTACAAATCCGGCTTTGTGCATAATCTTATTACTTTTTTATGATATATACGAAAAAACGCACCGGGTTGGGATGCGTTTTTTCGTATGTTGTTTCATCAATATACTTAAATCTTACTTGTTGCCATCGTATCCCCACTTAACATAAGCGGCTCCCCATGTAAATCCGGCTCCGAAAGCAGTGAAGATAATGTTATCGCCTTTCTTCAAGCGTTTTTCATAATCCCACAAACAAAGTGGCAATGTACCGGCACTTGTATTACCGAAACGTTGTATATTAATCATCACCTTCTCCATAGGAACATTGAGTCTTGAAGCAACAGCATCGATAATTCTCAAATTAGCCTGATGAGGAACAATCCAGTCAATATTATCCTTATTAAGGCCATTACGGTTTGCAATCTGCTCTGTTACATCCGACATATTGGAAACTGCATATTTAAATACAGTTCTTCCTTCCTGATACAAATAATGCATCTTGTTGTCAACAGTAAAATATGAAGGAGGACAAACAGAACCTCCGGCCTTCATGTGAAGGAAAGGCAATCCTTTACCGTCGGTACGGAGAATCGAATCCATGATACCATAATCTTCAGTTGTTGCTTCTACCATACATGCAGCTGCACCGTCACCGAAAATAGGACATGTGGCACGATCTGAATAATCTACCATAGACGACATCTTGTCTGCACCAACAATAATTATCTTCTTATGTCTTCCTGACTGTATCATGCTGGCTGCAGTCTCCATTGCATAAAGGAAACCGCTACATGCAGCCTGCAAATCGAAAGCATATGCATTCTTCAAGCCCAATTTATCGCAAAGAATTGATGCTGTAGAAGGGAAGTGATAGTCTGGTGTTGTTGTTGCAACAATTACACAATCGATAGAGTCAGGATCAGAATTGGTTTTCTGCATAAGCTGTTTGGCAGCCTTACGGGCAAGGTACGAAGTACCAAGACCTTCTTCATTAAGTATACGTCTTTCCTTAACACCAATTCGAGTCATAATCCACTCATCATTAGTGTCGACCATTCTTGAAAGTTCATCGTTTGTCAGAACATAGTCAGGCACATAACCGCCTACACCTGTTATTACGGCATTAATCTTTTCCATTATTTCAAATTTTAGTTTGAATTAATCCTAAAAATAAAGCCGAAGAGCCGAAAGCTCTCCGGCTTTATTTCATCAAGAACATACACAGATGTTCACAATAAAGCTTTTCTATAAAAAATTAAAGAGCAGCTTCTTTTTCGATTGCCAATTTACCTCTGTAGTAACCGCAAGCTCCACAAACAGTGTGATAAACATGCCATTCACCACAGTTTGGGCAAATAGCTAAAGTAGGAGCAACTGCCTTATCATGAGTTCTTCTCTTAGCAGTTCTTGTTTTTGATTGTCTTCTTTTAGGATGTGCCATTTTACTAAAACTTTATTTAATTATTATTTAATATTTTCTTCAAGGCGTCCCAGCGTGGATCTGTTTCCTTTTCTGTTTCAGAGTCTTCAGATTCTTCAACATCCACATCACTTGGGAACTCATCATCTTCAAAATCATCATCTTGCGCATCAGTTCTTAACAGAGGGCTCAAGGTTTCAAGCATTTCCTTGTTGCACTCTCCTTCCTTATGAACATGTTTCATTGGAAGACTGAGCATTATAAATTCATAAATATTCCAGGCTACGTTTATTATGCCCTCATTTTCGGGAATAATTACAATTTCATCATCATCAGAATATTCAGGTCCTAATTTAACTTTCATCGAGTCTTCTGTATAAACCGGTACCTGCATTTCATCAAGACAGCGGTCACAAGTAACAGTCACCTCTCCTTCTATCACGAAATCAAGAACATATGCACCCGCAGCTTTCTGCACCGACAAAGAAACATTCAATTTACCCTTTTCTATATCAGGAGCTTCTATATCAGCGAAAAAATCATCGTTGAGTTCGTACTTGTATTCAGCGTACGACTCACGCATATTCTTCAAATCTATATTATATGAATCTAACTTTTCCAATTCGCAATACTATATAAATCGGGCGACAAAGATACAAATAATAATTCATTAAATCCAATTTTTATCCTTTTATTTACTAAAAAAATAATCTTAAATTGTTTTTTCAATATATCTTAATGATAAAGTTATAAAGAGAATCTATACTGTAACACTAAATCATATAACTTAATAGTTGTACTATATATAGTAAAAAAACAGCTTACCTATACAATATTTTTAATATATATTGATTAACTTTGCGACATATAAAAAAATTAATAAATAATCAACCACTATTTATCATGTTAACCCAAATAATTAATGCCCGTATATTAACACCTCAAGGCTGGCTTAAAGACGGCTCTGTAATAATACGAGACAACAAAATCTTAGAGGTAACAAATTGCGATTTGGCAATTGTTGGTGCAAAACTTATCGATGCTAAAGGAATGTACATTGTTCCTGGCGGTGTAGAAATCCATGTCCATGGTGGTGGAGGCAGAGACTTCATGGAAGGTTCAGAAGATGCTTTCCGTGCTGCAATCAAGGCTCACATGCAACATGGTACAACCAGTATCTTCCCTACCCTTTCTTCTTCTACTATCCCAATGATCCGTGCTGCTGCCGAAACAACCGAAAAGCTTATGAAAGAACCAAACAGTCCTGTTTTGGGTCTTCATCTTGAGGGTCACTATTTCAATATGAAAATGGCTGGCGGCCAAATGCCGGAAAACATCAAGAATCCTGATCCTGAAGAGTATATTCCACTTCTGGAAGAAACTAATTGTATTAAGAGATGGGATGCTGCTCCTGAACTTCCGGGTGCAATGCAGTTTGCAAAATATATCACTTCAAAAGGTGTTCTGGCTTCTGTTGGTCATACTCAGGCTGAATATGAAGATATCTATACTGGATACTATGCAGGATATACACATGCAACTCACTTCTATAACGCCATGCCGGGATTCCACAAACGTAGAGAATATAAGTACGAAGGTACTGTAGAAAGTATTTACCTTATGGATGATATGACAGTGGAAGTTGTAGCCGACGGTATACATGTTCCTCCTACAATCCTACGTCTTGTTCACAAGATTAAAGGAGTAGAACGTACAGCTCTTATTACAGACGCCTTGGCTTGTGCTGCAAGCGACAGCAAGGAAGCGTTCGATCCACGTGTAATAATTGAAGATGGTGTTTGCAAGCTTGCCGACCGTTCTGCTCTTGCCGGCAGTATAGCAACTATGGACCGTCTTATAAGAACTATGGTTCAGAAAGCTGAAATACCTCTTGAGGATACAATAAGAATGGCTTCTGAAACACCGGCAAGAATTATGGGTGTAATCGACAGAAAGGGTACTCTTGAAAGAGGAAAAGATGCCGATATCATTGCCCTCGACAAGGACCTAAACGTACGTGCTGTATGGGCTATGGGTGAACTTGTTGAAGGTACAAATAAATTATTCTAAGATTATAAATGACATAACTTTAAAAGACTCATACCATTATGCTAACCCAATTAATAAACGGACGCATCCTTACACCACAAGGATGGATAAAAGAAGGTTCTGTACTTATCAGCAATGGTAAAATACTTGAAGTTACAACTAGCGATTTAGCTGTAATAGGTGCAAAAGTTATAGATGTTAAAGGAATGAACATTGTTCCTGGATTTGTTGGTATGCACATTCATGGCGGAAACGGACATGATTTTACTGAAGGTACAAAAGAAGCTTTCGAAGCTGCTGTAAGTGCACATCTGAAACATGGTGCTACTTCTATTTTCCCTACTCTTTCATCTACAAGTTTTGAAAATATTAGAACAGCTGTAAAGACTTGCGAAGAATTACAATCTACCAATAAAGTTATAAAAGGACTTCACATCGAAGGCCCGTATCTTAACCCTAAAATGGCAGGTGGACAATGGGAAAATGCTTTGAAGGATCCAGATCCGGAAGAATATCAAAGTTTGCTGGAAGAAACTTCTTGCATCAAGAGATGGGATATCAGCCCTGAACTCCCGGGTGCACATGATTTTGCGCGTTATACCACTTCAAAGGGAATTCTTACTGCTATTACACACACTGAGGCTGAATATGACGACATTCAGAAGGCATTTGAAGCCGGATTTACTCATGCTGCTCATTTCTACAATGCAATGCCAGGTTTCCATAAACGCAGAGAATATAAATACGAAGGAACTGTAGAAAGTGTATATCTTACAGATGGTATGTCTGTTGAGGTTATTGCTGATGGTGTACATTTGCCTGCTACTATCCTTAAACTTGTTTATAAACTCAAAGGAGTTGAAAATACATGTCTGGTTACTGATGCGCTCAAATATGCTGCATTCGATGGTGAAATAAATGATCCACGATATGTAATCGAAAATGATGTTTGTAAATTGGCTGATCATTCTTCTTTGGCTGGTAGTCTTGCAACAATGGATAAACTTGTATGGACAATGGTAAAGAAGGCTGAAATTCCTTTGGAAGACGCTATTAGAATGGCTTCAGAAACTCCTGCAAGAATTATTGGAATTGATTCACATAAAGGTAGCCTGTTGAAAGGAAAAGATGCTGATATAGTCATACTCGACAACGATACTAAAGTTAGATGTGTCTTCTCTATGGGTGAAATAGTTGAAGGAACCAATACAATGATTCATTGATATATTTTATTAATATTAGATATTGGTAAACTAACTAATAGTTAATATAAAGATTTAATATAAAGAGCCAATATAAAGTGTTCAATCTGTAGTTCTATAAAATCACAAACAGATTGAACACTTTTTTTATTTATCATCCGGACTACAAATGTTGTGCAAAGACAGTTGGTTTCATCGTTCTGTTCATTAAAGCAAATATAAAAAATAAAGCCCCGAAGTATTTCTACCTCGAGGCTCTTCTCTTAAAACGGCGACTACCTA
>artificially_reared_2__coassemble_749_pt1 | contig 14804 bp, 15 predicted proteins | sample artificially_reared_2__metabat2_high_PE_035 | metagenome-assembled genome bin artificially_reared_2 | reverse complement strand
AAAAGTGGAAAGATTTGAGTAGCTTGCAACCACGGAAAAAAATGCTAAAACACATATTTAATTCCTTCCTACTCTGTCCGTACACGGATAAATACAATCATTAATTTTTTTAATTTATTAAACGTAATATGGGATACTTATTCACATCCGAATCGGTGTCTGAAGGACACCCCGACAAAGTAGCCGATCAAATATCGGATGCTGTGCTTGACAAACTGTTGGCTTATGACCCCAGTTCAAAAGTAGCTTGCGAAACATTGGTAACTACCGGACAGGTGGTACTTGCGGGAGAAGTGAAAACCAATGCGTATATCGACTTGCAGCGTGTAGCCAGAGAGGTTATCAACAAGATTGGCTATACCAAAAGTGAGTATATGTTTGAAGGAAACTCTTGTGGAGTATTTTCTGCAATACACGAACAAAGTGCCGACATCAACCGCGGTGTAGAACGTGAAGAACCAATGGATCAGGGCGCAGGAGACCAGGGTATGATGTTTGGTTATGCAACAAAGGAAACTGAAAACTATATGCCTTTGTCGCTCGATTTGGCTCATAAAGTTCTTATGGTACTTGCCGATATCCGTCGCGAAGGTAAGGTTATGACTTATTTGCGTCCGGACGCAAAGAGTCAGGTTACTATAGAATACGACGATAACCGCCGACCTGTAAGAATTGATACTATAGTGGTATCTACACAGCACGACGAATTTATTGCTCCTGCCGACTCATCTAAGGAAGCACAGCTGAAAGCTGATGAAGAAATGCTTGCAAAGATCAGAAAGGACGTAATTGAAATTCTTATGCCAAGAGTTATTTCAGAAATACACAACCCTGAAATTCTTGCTCTTTTCAACGATAAGATTACTTATCACGTAAACCCTACAGGAAAGTTCGTTATTGGTGGCCCTCACGGTGATACAGGTCTTACAGGACGTAAGATTATCGTTGATACATACGGTGGGGCAGGTGCTCATGGAGGTGGTGCTTTTTCCGGAAAAGACCCAAGTAAGGTTGACCGTAGCGCTGCTTATGCGGCACGCCATATAGCAAAGAACCTTGTTGCAGCCGGAGTTGCCGATGAGATACTTGTACAGGTTTCATACGCTATTGGTGTAGCTAAGCCTATCAACATCTATGTTAATACTTATGGTAGAAGTAATGTTGCTCTTACCGACGGTGAGATAGCAAAGAAGGTAGACGAAATCTTCGATATGCGTCCGAAAGCTATCGAACAGCGTCTGAAACTTCGTAATCCGATATATAGTGAAACTGCTGCTTACGGACACATGGGACGTGAGCCAAAAGTGGTTACAAAAACATTCGAATCGGTTTATGAAGGCAACAAGACTGTAGAAGTAGAGTTGTTTACATGGGAAAAACTCGACTATGTAGATAAAGTAAAAGAAGCTTTCGGAATCTAAACAAAGGATTTCTCGCAACACTCCATAATATAAACAATAAAAAAAGAAGGATTTTTTTACATCCTTCTTTTTTTGTATCGACTGTCAAACTATTATGAATGAAATAAACAACGTATGCGTATACAGTGCCTCAAGCACTAAAATAGATAAAGTATACTTTGATGCAGCAATAGAACTTGGTAAAATTCTTGCCGCTAAAAAAATAAATATTATAAACGGTGCCGGATGTTTGGGACTAATGGCAGCCATTTCAGACTCGGCATTAAACGCCGGAGGAAGTGTCACTGGTATAATCCCAAAATTTATGGTTGAGCAGAACTGGCACCACAAGGGGCTTACAAGAATGATTGAGACAGAGACCATGCATGAAAGAAAAAGCCTTATGGCAGAAATGAGTGATGCCTCTATAGCCTTACCTGGAGGTTGTGGTACGCTGGAAGAATTACTCGAAGTAATTACATGGAAACAGTTGGGACTATACCTTAAGCCTATAGTAATACTGAATATAAACGGATACTTCAATCCTTTGCTTGAAATGCTGAACAAAGCCATAGAAGAAAATTTTATGCGACAAGAGCACGGCAAACTGTGGAATGTAGCAAACACTCCTATTGAAGCTGTGGATTTATTATACAAGATACCTGAGTGGAATAAAGATTTTCGTAAATTTGCAGCAATATAGAGATATATCATCATTGAAGACCAATCATTTAATACACTATTGTAATGGAAGAGTTCAGAACTACTTGTGATAGCATAATCGGTATACCAAAATTCTATGAGATAGTAACTATACCAACATCAAACATGGGAATGCAAGGAGAGTTACTGCCTTATAAAATGGAATCTGACGAGGCTGTAATAGGTGCTTTATTGCTTAGTTTTCTGCTTATAATTATTGCTATGCAAAACGAAAGCAAGAGTTTCTGGAGACTTTTCAAAGGGTGTTTTACAAGCTCTGAAAGAGCAAGCATTTTTGATGAGAACAATAACACATCACAACTTCCTGTAGCTGTATTATGTACAGTAGCCGGAATACTTGGTGGAGTATGTTTTTATCACTACTTTTCTTATTCGGACAGTTATCTGTTCGGGAAAGTCGGACACCCGTTTCTTTTAAGTATTTATATAGTGATATTATTGGCTTTTATAGGGCTGAAAATTATAAGTTATTCTTTTATAAACTGGATATTTTTTGACAAAGAAAACATTAAAAAATGGAGAAACAGCCTTCTGAATATAATTGCAACGTTAGGTTTTGTTCTTTTTCCAGTTCTTTTATACATCGTTTTTCTTGACTCAGAACTGCATTTTTCGACTCTTTTAATCATAATTATCATCGGATTATCTAAAATATTGTTATTTTATAAGTGCTTGAAGCACTTTTTCTTTCAATTTCATGGCTTCTTGCATTTAATTTTGTACTTTTGTGCCCTCGAAATAGTTCCCGACCTCCTCTTATGGAAGGGTATAGAATTAATTAACAGTATACTGATTTTAAAATTTTAAAACATTGAAGATAAAGAAAGTTCTTGTTTCTCAGCCAAAACCAACAACAGAGAAATCACCATATTTCGATATTGCTGAGAAATACGGAGTGAAGATAGATTTTCGCCCGTTTATTAAAGTTGAGAGTCTGTCGGCAAAAGAATTCAGACAGCAAAAAGTTTCTATTCTGGACCACACAGCTATAGTATTTACTTCACGCCATGCTATAGACCACTTCTTTAATCTTTGTGTGGAACTGCGTGTTACCATACCGGAAACAATGAAGTATTTCTGTACATCAGAAGCTATCGCACTATATATACAGAAATATGTTCAGTATCGTAAACGCAAAGTTTTCTTTGGTGCCACAGGTAAGTTTGCCGATCTGGTTCCTGTTATGGTAAAACATAATACAGAGAAGTACTTCATTCCTATGTCGGATGTACATAATGATGAAATCAAGGATATGCTCGACAAACATAAAATCCAGCACACAGAAGCGATTATGTATCGTACTGTAAGCAATGATTTTACTCCGGAAGAAAGCTTTGACTATGATATGCTGATTTTCTTCAGCCCGGCAGGTATCCAGTCGCTGATGAAGAACTTCCCAAATTTTGAGCAAAACGATATAGCTATAGGATGTTTCGGACCAACTACTGCAAAAGCAGTTAAAGATGCCGGACTCCGTCTTGACCTCGAAGCTCCTTCGGCTGCCGCTCCTTCTATGCCTGCAGCTTTGGATATTTTCATTCGTGAACACAATAAGTAATATATAATATTTTGCCATAAACTGATATTATACTGAAAACCGGGTGTTTTGTATCAATAAAGTTCTTAACTTTGTAATTGGTTCGAAACCCTCGGTTTTTTGTTTTACCGTAACAATTATTCCTACAATTATGAGCGAAGAAAAGAAATTTACACTACATAAGACAGAAAGACTTAACAGCAAAATTCTGATAGAGAAATTATTCTCGGGAGGAAGCAAGTCTCTTCCTGCTTTCCCGCTCAGAATTGTATACATGCCTTTGGAAGGTGACAACCATCCTCTTGTTTCCATTCTTATAAGTGTTCCCAAAAAAAGATTCAAGAGAGCCGTAAAAAGAAACAGGGTAAAAAGACAAATCAGAGAGGCATACAGGAAAAATAAAAGTATACTTACCGATGTCCTTGAAAAAGAAGGCAAAAAGGCTGCCATAGCTTTTATCTGGCTCGACAACGAGCTTCATACTTCGGAGGATGTTGAATATAAGGTAAGAAAACTTTTGCAGCTCACTGTTGAAAAGTTATTGTAATGCCCATATACAACTGCAACTGTAGAAATACAATATTGCTAATGTGAGTATTTTTAATTCAGTTCTTTACACAATACTGTTATTCATATATTCATAACACTATTATTCATATACTATTATTCTATTCATATACAATTATTCATAATACTATTCTAATTTCAATGAAAATAGGAAGATACATAAAAAATATAGTGACATTTATATTATTGATTCCTATTTACTTCTACAGGAATTGTATTTCTCCATTTACACCACCATCATGCAGGTTCACTCCTACATGCTCACAATATGCTGTCGAAGCTCTTAAAAAACATGGTCCGGTAAAAGGATTATATCTTGCCGTAAAACGAATTTTAAGATGCCATCCATGGGGAGGCTCCGGATACGACCCCGTTCCATAGTATTTGACAAGATAATTTGGCAAGATAAAGTTCATAACGCATAATATCTGGCGGTAATATTCTATTTTTTCTTTCATAATCCATGTCCACTGCTATGATAACAGACATACATTCCCATAATTTCCATATTTCATCTCACAGTTCCGGCAACAGTATTCTAAGCTTCTGTTATAAGGATAAAGATTCAGCAAACTTTAAAAACGCACAATTGATTTCTGTAGGTATCCATCCATGGTATATCAATGAACATGATATAGATTTACAGATAGAATGGATAAAAAAAGAGCTGAAAGAAAGAGAAAGAGTTGTCGCAATAGGTGAATGCGGAATCGACAAGATTTGCGGTACTCCTATGGAGCTTCAGGAAAAGGCTTTTCAGGAAATGATTAATATATCGGAAACAGAAAAGCTTCCTATAATTATTCACTGTGTAAAAGCTTATAATGAGATTATAAGATATAAGAATAAAACAAAAACCTCTATACCCTGGATTATACACGGATTCAGAGGAAAAAAAGAAATGGCAGAACAACTGATACGACATGGTTTTTATATTTCGGTAGGTGAGAAATATCAGGCAGATATATTTTCTGTAATACCTGCAAACAGGCTCCTTACCGAAACAGACGAAAGTTCAAAGGATATAGACCTTATAATAAAGTCAGTTGCCGATATAATGCAGATTTCCGACAATAAACTCAAAAGAATAATATCCGATAATACTAACTTCCTCTTTTTTAATCGATAAAAATTGGTTATTCAGATAAAGTGTCGTAATTTTGCCAACTACTAACCAAATATATATATGTTAAACTAAGAATTTCATTCGATGAACTTTGTAGAAGAATTAAGATGGCGTGGAATGGTACATACCATGATGCCGGGCACAGAAGAATTACTGGAAAAAGAAATGGTAACAGCTTACTTGGGTATTGACCCTACAGCCGACTCATTGCATATTGGCCACTTGTGTGGTGTAATGATGCTTCGTCATTTCCAGAGATGCGGACATAAGCCATTGGCTCTTGTCGGAGGTGCTACAGGTATGATTGGAGACCCTTCCGGTAAGTCACAGGAACGTAACCTGCTTGACGAAGAAACTTTACGCCATAATCAGGAGTGTATCAAGAAGCAGTTGGGCAAATTCCTTGATTTTGAATCGGATGCCCCAAACAAGGCAGAACTGGTAAACAACTATGACTGGATGAAAGACTTCTCATTCCTCGACTTTGCCCGTACTGTAGGCAAGCACATCACAGTTAACTATATGATGGCTAAAGACTCTGTACAGAAACGTCTTAACGGAGAAGCACGCGACGGTCTTTCATTTACAGAATTTACTTATCAGTTATTGCAAGGATATGACTTCCTGCATCTGTATGAAACCAAAAACTGTAAGCTTCAGCTTGGCGGTTCCGACCAGTGGGGTAATATCACTACCGGAGCAGAGCTTATCCGCCGTACAAATGGTGGAGAAGTGTATGCCTTGACTTGTCCGCTTATTACAAAAGCCGATGGCGGTAAGTTTGGTAAAACAGAATCAGGAAATATATGGTTGGATCCTCGATATACTTCTCCTTATAAGTTCTATCAGTTCTGGCTTAATGTTAGCGATGAAGACGCCAAGAAATATATCAAGATATTTACTTCTCTTCCAAAAGAAGAAATAGAAGCTCTTATTGCAGAACAGGAAGCAGCTCCTCATTTGCGTGTTCTTCAGAAACGTCTTGCTAAAGAAGTAACTGTTATGGTTCACTCTGAAGAAGATTACAATGCTGCCGTTGAAGCTTCCGGAATATTATTCGGTAATGCGACTTCAGATGCTTTGAAAAAATTGGATGAAGATACATTGCTTTCTGTATTCGAAGGTGTTCCTCAGTTTGAGGTAGCAAAAACAGAAATTGAGGCTGGAATAAAAGCTGTTGACTTATTTGCAGAGAAGACTGCAATATTCCCTTCTAAAGGTGAAATGCGCAAAATGGTACAAGGTGGCGGTGTTTCTTTAAATAAGGAGAAACTTACAGCATTCGATCAGGTAATCAACTCTGATAATCTGCTCGACGGAAAGTATCTTCTGGTTCAGAGAGGTAAAAAGAACTATTACCTTATCATTGCAAAATAAAATTCATACTAAATGAATTGAATAAAATAACAAGGCTAAAACAATAAAAAAGAAGAGTTGTTGCTTTACATTATTTTGTTGGCAACAACTCTTCTTTATTTTTATATAATCAGTCATCTGCTGATTACAGATTGAAATATTACATAGGCATTGTTATCTTAAACAAATCACTGTTTCTATGTTCCTTTTTAATGATATCAACCATCTGTTTTACTATTTCAGGATGTTCGGAAGATATGTCAGTATCTTCATGAATGTCCTTTGCAAGATCATAGAGATGCGGTTTTCCCTTCTTTACAACAAGCTTCCAGTCGCCCATGCGGACAGCCATCTGGTCGGTTTCATGAAATTCCCAATAAAGATATTCATGTTTCTTCTGCGATTCATCATCGCCCATCAAGGTAGGAGCAAAAGATATACCGTCGAAACAGTCACCTTCAAGTTTCTTGTTGATATACTTCTTTGGGAACTTCTTATCACCTGCAAGTTCACAGAAAGTTGGCATTATATCATAAAAGGCAAGCTGATGGTCGTTTACTGTACCTGCAGCCACTTTGCCTGGCCAGCGTACTATAAAAGGAACGCGGATTCCACCCTCATAACACTGACGCTTTAAACCGCGAAGCTTGCCGTCGCGACCGAAAAATGCAGGATCAGCACCACCTTCTTCATGAGGACCATTGTCACTACTGAAAATTACAATTGTGTTTTCATCAAATCCCTTTTCCTTAAGCTTCGACAGAATCTCACCTACATACTTGTCGAGACGTGTTATCATTCCGGCAAACTCAGCATGAGTATGCTCTGCAGGATTATAGCGGGAACCTTCACTACCACCCCAGGTCTTGTCAACAAAGAACTTCTTCTTATAATACTTCAATATTGAGTCATTAGGCTGGGCAAGTTCGGCATGTGGAAGGGTATAGGTAAAGAAACCATAAAAAGGAGTATCACCGCTCTGGCTGTCAATCCACTTCAAAGCTTCCTGATGAATCATATCAGCCGAATATTGCGGACGTTTCTTATAGTCATCGCCATACATCGGATACTTGATATTTTCTTCCATAGTAACACGAACGGTACTTGTATCACCCTTAGATACACTGTAACGGTTAAGGAAGTTAGGATAATAAAGATGAGCCTGGAACTGGCATAAGAAACCGTAATACTCATCTATACCGCGCTTGTCGGGAGTAGAGCAGGAACCTTCATAACCGCCGGCCCACTTACCGAACATTCCGGTTGTATACCCGTTTTTCTTCATTATTTCAGGAAGGATTACATGAGAAGGATCATATGGTTCCTGACCTACTACAGTAAAATCTTCGTTTTCACCATATTTCATCATAGGTACATTATTCCAGTACTCCTTATTACCACGAACATGAGTATGACCACTATGCTGACCAGTCATAATAGTGGCACGAGATGGAGCACTTACAGGACTACCGGCATAAGCCTGAGTAAAACGCATTCCCTCTTCGGCCATACGGTCAATGTTAGGTGTATTAATATACTTCTGTCCATAACATCCAAGATCACCATAACCCATATCGTCACACAATATAAAGATTATGTTGGGCTTGTCATTATTTTTTTCAGCACCATATACTGAAGACAGGGATGCAGCAAGCAGTCCCGAAAATAGAAAAAACTTTTGAGATCCTTTCATAAGTAAAATATTAGGTAAAAACTTAAATAATTTCTGTAAAGATAAAGATTATAAATAAAACAATATAATCATAGTCAACTAAAAAGAGTTAAAAAAGAAATAGCTACACACAAGCTTGAAAAGGAAACTTGTAATATATTTGTAACATATATTACATTGGTTTTTAGAAATATTGTGTAATGATAATAATATCAGTTGTGAATAACCAAATTAATACTTTCGTTAATCAAATGAAATAGTTTTGTAACATCAAACAATCATTTTTGCAATGTGAAAATCAAACAAGTTATGGAAATAAAGAAAATGCTATTGGCTGCGATACTCGGTCTGGTAATGCCGACATCTATCTTTGCAGTGACGGAAGAAAAGAAAGAAACAGAAGAGAAAAAAGGAAGTGCCATAATCACTATTTACTCAGACCTTCATACAGGTTTTGGAGAGGTAAATAATGACAGAGGTTTCGGACTCGACAGAGCCTACATAGGCTATCAGTACAAATTACCACACAACGTACAGATTAAGGCTGTATTAGATTTTGGACAGTCGGACGATGTTACCGATATGGAAAGAATCGGTTTCATTAAAAACGCAATGGTTACTTGGAAAAACAAGGGGCTTACACTCAATGCCGGTATGATTTCTACAACACAGTTCAAGACACAAGAATCTTTCTGGGGAAAAAGATATGTGATGAAATCATTCCAGGATGAATATAAATTCGGAAGCAGTGCCGACCTTGCTATATCAGCAGAATATAAATTCAATGATTATATAGCAGTAGACGGTATAGTAGCCAATGGAGAAGGCTACAAGAAAGTTCAGGTAGAAGACGGACTGCAATATGGAGCCGGACTGACAATTACACCTATTGAAGGTTTTATGCTCAGAGCATACGGTTCTTATAATGAAGCGGCACAGTCTATTAAAGACAACTCCGAAACACCGGAAAATATAAAAGGAACTACAAACTTAGCCTTTTTTGCCGGATATAAAAACTCAGCATTCTCTCTCGGAGCAGAATACAATATAATGAAGAATACCAAATTTGCAGAAAAAGCAGACAAGGGAGGTGCTTCTGTTTATACAATCATTAATTTATCTAAGAAAATAAATCTATACGGTCGCTGGGATTATCTTACTTCAAAAGACTCATGGGATGGTAAGAATGACGGAATGGCCGGAATGGCTGGTGTCGAATTCAAATTAGGTAAATATATAAAACTGTCACCTAACTTCAGAATATGGGCTCCTAAAGCCGATGACCTGAAGAATTCTACATACGCATATATTAATGCATCATTCGCTCTTTAAGGAATATAAGAACAGATACTGATGAAGAGTGAACAAACAATAAAATGATAAAAAGTTTGAGAGGACAAATAACGAAAAAAATATACAACTGAATATTAAATTTTACAGTATGAAAAAGATTTATTTACCACTTATCGCAGGTATGTTTGCAGCAGTATTCTCTGCTTGTGGAGGACAAAAATCAAACGAAGGAGTAGAACTTACAGGTGCGGGTGCAACATTCCCATTGCCTTTCTACACAATGTCTTTCGATTCTTATAGTACAACAGGCAACAACAAGGTATCATATGGTGGTATCGGTAGTGGCGGTGGTGTACGCAACCTTAAAGACGGTATCGTAGACTTTGCCGGTAGCGATGCATTCCTTACAGATAAAGAAATGAGTGAAATGAAACCTGTAGTACACGTTCCTACATGTATGGGAGCTGTAGTATTGGCATACAACTTACCTGATGTAGTGGCACTAAACCTTTCAGGCGATGTAATTGCCGACATATACGCAGGTAAGATAACAGACTGGAACGATGAACGTCTTCAGAAACTTAATCCAGATGTCAAACTTCCGGCTAAGAAAATAATCCCTGCATATCGTTCGGATGGTAGTGGTACAACATTCGTTTTCACCGACTACCTGAGCAAGGTAAGCGAAGACTGGAAAAACAACTATGGATGCGGTAAAACTGTTGACTTCAAAGTAGGACAGGCTGCAAAGGGTAACCCTGGTGTGGCTGGTATCGTACGCCAGACTCCATATTCTATCGGTTATATCGGTTCTGAATATGCATTTGCACAGAAAATACCATACGCAAGTGTAACAAACGTACGCGGTGAACTTGTAACACCATCAACTGAAAGTATTTCGGCTGCAGCTGCCGGTGAAATACCACAAGACACTCGTTGTTCTATAACAAACGCAGATGCGGCAGGTGCATATCCTATCAGTTGTTTCACATGGCTGATTATCTACAAAGAACAGAATTACTCTGACAGAACTATAGAACAGGCTAAGGCCACTCTCGATATGCTACAGTATATGTTGAGTGCTGAAGTTCAGAAAACTACAGAAACTGTTCACTATGCTCCGCTTCCAAAGAGTGCAGTAGAAAAGAGTCTTCAGAACTTGAAAGAAGTTACTTTCGACGGTCAGGCAATTCTTAAATAATAAACTTTTATATTAGTTAGAAAAAATGATAAAGACGAGTTGACAAGGTAACTTCACAAAAGTTGTTCTTGCCAACTCGTATCATTTAAAATCAAAACCAAAGAAACATGCAAGATAAGATATTTAGAGCACTACTCATAATATCGGCAGTTCTGATACCGGTCATCGGATGCGGAATTATTATTTCACTGATAAACGACGCATCGGGTGCATTCGAATACTTTGGGTTCTGGAACTTTATCTTCTCCGATGATTGGGTAACTACTGCCGGAAAAGAAAGTTATGGTGCACTGCCGTTCATCACAGGTACACTGCTTACCACTCTATTAGCCTTACTGATGTGTATTCCATTTTCTTTACCTGTTGCACTCTTTACAGGTGAGTATTTTAAAGGAAAGAAAATAGCCAACGTGCTTAGTACTGTTGTCGACCTGCTTGCAGGTATTCCATCTATCATCTACGGTTTATGGGGATTCTATGCATTACGTAATGTATTTATGCATCTGAATCTTTCACCACAAGGCTCAGGTATACTTACAGCAGCATTTGTTCTTGCAATCATGATTGTACCTTACGCAGCATCGTTAAGTGCCGAATTTATAAAGATGGTACCATCCGATCTTAAAGAAGGAGCATACGCTATGGGAGCAACACGTGCCGAAGTGATACGCAGAGTAGTATTCCCTATGGCCGGTTCAGGTATTTTCTCGGCATATATATTGGCTATAGGTAGAGCACTTGGCGAAACAATGACTGTTACAATGCTTATCGGCAACACTAATCAGATGCCCGAAACACTTAGAACTACAGGTAATACTATGGCGAGTATCATTGCCAACCAGTTTGGTGAAGCCGACGGATTGAAACTTTCGTCACTCATCGCCATCGGTTTACTTCTGTTCCTTATCACTGCTATTATTAACATGATAGGAAAGATTCTTATACGTCGCGCTCAACATGTATAATCACTCAACTGGAATGTTATGATAAAAGACAATAAATTAAAAGTACGTATATTAAAGAACGAGATTCTCTTCTGGGTGGTATGTATTCTTTCCGGTCTGACTGCCATACCGCTTTTGGCAATTCTTGGAGAGGTATTCATAAAAGGATGGGAACAGTTGGGATGGTCGTTTATTACCGAGGCTACTCCTAATGCATACAAGGCCATGCAGGCTATGCAGTCGGGAGAAACCATTCCCGGAGGTATAGCAAACGGAATTGTAGGAACATTCCTTATGTTGTTCCTTGCTGCTATTGTAGCAATACCTGTAGGTATTTTCTGTGGTATATGTTTGTCGGAATACAGAGGAAACTGGTTCGCTACTATAGTGAGCTACCTTACCGACTTGCTTCAGGGTACTCCATCAATCATTATCGGTATCATTACCTACATCTGGGTGGTAGTTCCTATGAAGGGCTATTCGGCATACGCAGGCAGTGTAGCACTGTTTATAATGATGCTTCCGCTTATTATCCGTTCTACAGAAGAAACAATGAAAATCCTTCCTGAAACACTTAAGGAAGCAGGACTTGCACTTGGTGGAAGCTACTGGAGGGTAATGCTACAGGTTATGGTGCCATCGGCATTCGGAAGTATCTTCACAGGTATACTTCTTGCCATCTCACGTGTAGTTGGTGAAACAGCTCCGCTTATGTTTACCGCACTTGGTGGTGCTGCCATCAGCTGGAACATGGCCAAGCCAATGTCGGCTGTACCTTTGCTGATCTGGGAATTCTTCAACGACCCAAATCTGCAAAGTCTTATCTGGGGAGCTTCACTCTTCCTGCTTACCTTCGTATTGTGTTTAAATTTATTAGCTAAAAGAATTGCAAAGAAATGGAAAATATAAAAGACCCTATACTTCAGATACAAGATATATGTATATCATATACCAGCAATATAATGGCCGTAAAGCATGTAAGTGCCGATGTTGAGAAAAATACCATTACTGCCATTATGGGACCTTCGGGATGCGGTAAGAGTACATTACTTAGAGCAGTAAACCGTATGCACGAACTTTACAAGAATATCAGTGTTACCGGTAAGATTCTGCTTAACGGAGAAAATGTTCTTGAAATGCACCCTACAGAAGAACGCCGCCGTATCGGCATGGTATTCCAGCGCCCTAACCCTTTCCCTACAATGAACATCTACGATAATGTTCTTGCAGGATATATCCTTAACGGAATAAAGCTTCCTAAGAGCCAGAAAGACGAAATAGTAGAACGTAACTTACGCAACGTTATGCTTTGGGATGAGGTTAAGGATTCACTTACCAAAAGAGGAACATTCCTTTCAGGCGGACAGCAGCAGCGTTTGTGTATTGCGCGCTCGCTGGCCTTACAGCCAGATATTCTTCTGATGGACGAACCGACTTCCGCACTCGACCCTATCGCTACAAAGCATATTGAAGAATTGCTTATAGAATTGAAGAAAGAAGTTACTATCCTAATTGTAACTCACAATATGTCTCAGGCTAAACGTATTTCAGACCGTTCAATGTTCATGTTCCTTGGTGAACTTATTGAATATGACAACACTGCAAAAATGTTTACCGACCCTAAAGATGAACGCACACGCGCATACCTTACTGGTAAAATGGGATAATAATATTTATGTTGTACTGGAAAAGAGCTGTATTTTAAAAGATTACGGCTCTTTTTTTATTGCCCTACAATTGTGAGAGTTTTATTAATCGTCAATCGTGTCTCTACACTGTTGGTGTATTTGTATTATATTAATTATATGATTGCATATTTAATCACTGCTGGTGCATAATTTGCAATATTCAAAATAAATTCCGAATATTGCAGATTTATTCATTAAACATTCTAACAGGAACTGAAATAAAAATAAATATTGAATTTGAAATTGAATTTGAAAAAATAATTGAAACGATAACTGAAACAATACTAAAGTATGGAACTTAAAGAATACCTGGATAAATTCGAATCAAAAATTGAACAGGAGCTTTTACGCTTATGCACCAACTATAAAGCACTCGACGGAACACTCCTTGCAACCGATGATATAGACGGGCACTGGCAGGTACTTGCTCCGGAATATATGGCCGATGCAGTAGAACAGATAAGAGATTATCCCACTGTTTCTGTAGCTTGGGCAGGATACTTAGGAATGGCCATTGCATACGGTTGGGATGTAGACTGGAACACTATATCAAAGGCAGGCTATAAATCATTCTATGGAGAACAGGGCTTCGACGATATGGACGAACATATAGTAAGAGATATCCTGCTCGTTCCTCTCGACAGCATGGAAGCAAAACAGATAGAAGAGATAATACGCCAGTGTGCACAGACAGTGGTCAACCTTATAAGAAGAGAGCAAATAGAACCACAGAGTCCTACAGCATTCCATGTTTTTGCCCGTGCAGTTAAGGTTATGTACAGAATTGGAGCCGCAATCCAACTTAAAAGGATGGGATACAAGTTTGAAAAAGTAAACTTATAATTATAATAATTATATATAAAACACAGACAGAGGATATACCATGAAAATAGTACATCCTCTGTCTGTGTTTTATGCATTATATGATATATCAATCTTACTTGGCCGAATCGATTTCTTTCAGCAATTCCTCTACAGCAGCCTTCAGCTGAGTATCCTCACCTTTAACAATAGTCTCAGGAGAGTTCAGGATATAGATATCAGGTTCAAGCTGTGTATTTTCCAGATAGCTTCCGTCAGGCAAACGATAACCTACCACAGGAATACCGAATACCAGTGTAGGATCCTGAAGACGTTCCCAATTTACGCTTGTCATAGTTCCTGGAACAGGAGCACCCACCAGTTTGCCTATACCTCTATGCTTATACACCCAAGGAGTTCCATGAGCATTAGAGTAATTGGCCTCACACTGAAGCATAATAGAAGGCTTGTTCCATCTGCGGCTTGGCATATCACA
>artificially_reared_2__coassemble_708_pt1 | contig 15514 bp, 11 predicted proteins | sample artificially_reared_2__metabat2_high_PE_035 | metagenome-assembled genome bin artificially_reared_2 | reverse complement strand
TTGAATATGAAGAAGAACATAACAGGCATGATATACATCATCCATTTCATGGCAGCCATTTGAGGATTGTCGCTCATATTCTGCTGTTTCATCATTACAAGCTGGTTTATTACAGTAGTAATACTGAACAACAGACAGAACAGACTAAGATGGTTGCCCAACAATGGTATAGAAGTACTCCAGCTTATCAGATCATCGTAAGCAGACAAGTCGTCGGCCCACAGGAAGCTCTGCTGTCGTAGCTCAATAGCATTAGGTACGAAGAAGAAAAGAGCCATGAAAACAGGAGTCTGAAGCAGCATAGGCAAACATCCTCCCATCGGGCTGACTCCATACTGGCTGTATAGAGCCATAGTTTCCTGCTGTTTTTTCAGAGCATCTTCCTGTTTCGGATATTTCTGGTTTATCTTATCTACATAAGGCTTAAGAGCTCTCATCTTTGCAGAAGAGAGGAAAGATTTCCATGTAGTAGGCAATACCAAAATCTTCACAATAATAGTCATGAGAAGAATAACCATACCCATGCTCAGTCCCCAACTTGAAAGCCAGTCGAACAGATTGATTGTAAACCATCTGTTTATCAGTCTGATGATAGGCCATCCAAGGTAAACCAAATCTTCCAGCTCCTGATCTTTGTCGGCAAAACTAAGATCATTGCTTGCAAGCAAAGTCTTGAAGTGGTTAGGTCCGAAATAGAACTGGAAATTGCTTGGTTGTGCCCCGGTAGGGTCGAAAGCAGTCTGCATATCAGCACGATAGTTCTTCATGTAGCCACTTCCTTTCTGTTCCATTTTCGATTCAAGAGTTGCATTCTCAAAGTTCTTTTCTGCCATGAAAACGCAAGAGAAGTACTGGTTTTTGAAAGCAACCCAATCAAGAACCTCAGGAATTGATTCTTTTTCGTCTTTTGCCTTATCTAAATTATCGAAGCTCTCGCCTGTAGGTTTATAAGTAAGGGATGTATACTGCTGTTCGAAAGTATAACCTTTTTCCATCTGGCGTGCCCTCTGTTTCCAGTCGATAGTCATAGACTTAACTGAAGGGGAGAAGAAGTTCTGCATTCCAGAGGCCTGCACAGTAAAGTTTACCATATAAGAATTAGGTAAAAGCTTATAGCTGAAGTCGAGATGACCACCATTTCCTGCGTTAAGTCTCATGGTTACAGTACTGTCGGTAACATTGGTAGCTTCAAAATACATTTGGCTACTCATGATGTTTTCGTTTTTGCCTTCTATACCTATATTAAGATATGAATCGTTTCCGTCGAACAGTACAAGAGGCTCCTTTTTCTGATCTTTATACTCTTTTAGTACAGCTTTGCTTACTCGTCCACCTTTATTAGACACTGTAACTTCCACGAGGTCGTTTTTCAGAGTTGTAAACTCCTCAGTACCTTTGGTAGCATTAAAGAAAAGTGAAGTTGAGTCGATTTCCAAAGCTTTTTTCTGCGCTTCGGCTTCGGCCATCTTCTGCATTTCCTCTTTTTCCTTAATAACCCTCTGGATAGAATCCTGATAATGTTGTGCACGAGCTCTTTCCTCCTGATTAGGGGTGTTATAAATACCGAAACCGATAATAACAGCCCCAATCAGTATGAATCCCACTAACGTGTTTTTGTCCATTTTTTATTTCAATAGTTTATAAATTATTTTTCGATGGCAGCTTTAATGAATGCCAGGAACAGTGGATGTGGCTTAAGTACAGTACTGCTGTATTCAGGATGGAACTGAACACCCACAAACCATTTCAGAGTAGGAATTTCAACAATTTCCACTAGGTCGGATTCTGGGTTTACACCAGTACACTGCATGCCAGCCTTTATGAACTCTTCTTTGTAGTCGTTATTGAATTCATAACGGTGACGGTGACGTTCCTGAATATGTTCGCTCTGGTAAGCTTCATAAGCTTTAGAACCCTTAGTCAGAACACATTCGTATGCACCAAGACGCATAGTACCTCCCATATTAGTTATAGACTTCTGTTCTTCCATAATATCGATAACATTATGAGGAGTCTTTTCATCCATTTCGCGGCTGTTTGCATCTTCATATCCAAGTACGTTGCGTGCAAATTCTATAGCCATGCACTGCATACCGAGGCAGATACCGAATGTTGGTATATTGTGTGTGCGGCAGTACTTAATAGCCACAAACTTACCCTCAATGCCACGCTGGCCGAATCCCGGACAGATAATGATTCCATCCATGTCTTTTAGAGCGTCTGCAATATTTTCATCGGTAAGTTTTTCGCTGTTTATGAAATGAATGTCAGCCTTACGGTCATTATATGTCGCAGCTTGTGACAAAGCCTCAAGAATAGACTTATAGGCATCCTGAAGGTCGTATTTTCCAACAAGACCTATCTTGACTTTTTCTGTAGCATTATAACGACGGTTCAAGAAATCTTTCCATGGGCCTAAAGAAGGGGTCTCACCTACAGGCAATCCCATCTTTTCAAGTATGGTAACATCAAGTTTCTGTTCCTGCATACGAAGAGGTACCTCATAAATTGTAGGCATATCCTTCGACTGTATAACTGCATTCTCATCTACATTACAGAAAAGTGCTACCTTTTTCTTTAGCCCTGTACTTAATTCATGCTCAGTACGTAGAACAAGAATATCAGGTTGAATACCAACAGACTGAAGCTCTTTTACAGAGTGCTGTGTTGGTTTTGTCTTCAATTCGCCAGCAGCAGCAAGATAAGGTACGTAAGTAAGGTGTACGCATAAAGCGTTTCTTCCGAGCTCCCACTTCAGCTGACGGATACTTTCAAGGTATGGCAAAGATTCAATATCGCCCACAGTACCACCAATTTCAGTGATAACGAAGTCGAACTGATTCTTGTTGCCAAGCAATTTTACGTTACGCTTGATTTCGTCTGTGATGTGAGGGATAATCTGGATAGTTTTTCCCAAATAGTCGCCGCGGCGTTCCTTATCGATTACACTCTTGTAAATACGGCCAGTAGTGATATTGTTGGCCTTTGTAGTTTGGATACCAAGGAAACGTTCGTAATGTCCTAAGTCGAGGTCGGCTTCATGACCGTCCACAGTTACGTAGCATTCACCGTGCTCGTATGGATTAAGAGTACCCGGGTCGATATTGATATACGGGTCGAACTTCTGAATAGTTACTCTGTAGCCTCTTGCTTGCAGTAACTTACCTATTGAAGATGAAATGATACCTTTACCTAATGAAGAGGCAACACCACCTGTTACGAAAATGTACTTTGTTTCTGCCACAATAATGTATTTTAAAAGATTAATTTCAATTACAAATAGTTCTACAGGTGTGCAAAATTATAAAAAAAAGCCGAATATCAAGACATAAAAGGACAAAACATTCATTTTATATACGAAAGATTTACATTTTCTTTCAGTTTTCTTATAGTTTTAACTCTGGTATGTGGAATAAATTGTAATTTTGCACTTGAGTTTATTTTATAACGATCAATTACAACAATGAAAACAACTTTGACTTTATTTGCTTTAGCTTTTATGGCTATAGGTAATGCTACTGCACAAAGTAATTTAAATGATACTTTGCGAATACAAAATGATTCAACTTCCTATTATATATCGAGTGATTCGACTATGATAGATCTTTCGCCTGTATCGTCTGCCAAGGGTGAAAAATCTGGTGAATTGAATATGAGTAATATGACAGGAGGGGATATGATTCTTGATTTTTCAGTTCCTGACTCTATTATGAATGAACTTTTGGGTGATACAGTTTCTGTAGAAAAAAATATTAACCAGATAGAACAGCAAATCAATAGCCTTCCTATGGATTCGGCTTCCATTGATTCTCTGGTGAGAATGAAGGTTCATCAAGGGGGCAGCATTGATTCCTTAGCCATAGATTCTATTAAACCTGATTCAGTGAAGGCTTTACCGGCAGATACATTGTCTGCTGGCAAGACTAAGGCTAAAATTTCTAAACCTAAGGAAATTCCATTCAGTGAGCTTCCTTCTGTTAAGGAATTGAACAGAATATATTTAAATTACAGAAGATATGTAAAGGAAGCCAATGAAAGATGGGATGACTATTATTTCTCTTACTTGGATAATGATTATGTAAATCCTGATTTCTATAAATTTGTTGTACCTATAACATATTATTCAAGTGCGTTTGTACAGGCGACTTCTATAGAGGGATGGAAACCGAAAGATGTAATTTCTGAATATTATGATAAAAGAAACGAATGGTTTTATAAAGATCTTCCGGATTTGAGGGTGTCAGAAAAAGTAGACAGGGCTGTAAACAGACAATTGCTTACATTGTATACCACTAATCTGAGACTTGTTACCAGAAATGAAGCTGAATACAAAAATCTTAATATTCTTTCTGATAAAGAACTTAAAGCAGAAAAGCATAAGGAGAATATTATTGAACTGGCACAGAATAATGCCGGTATAGCTCAGGTTTCCGAGTCTGACCTGATAGTCTTCAAACCTAACTTCTGGTCTTATGGAGGTAATGGCTATCTTCAGTTCTCACAGAACTATATTTCGGACAACTGGTACAAGGGTGGTGAAAGCACCAAATCCTTACTTTCAGGATTTACTTGGCAGGCAAAATACGATGATAAGCAGAAAACTCAGTTTGAAAATAAAATAGAGTGGAAACTTGGATTTATTACGGCTCCTTCGGATACTGTACATACATATAAAGCTAATAATGACCTCTTGCGTCTGTCGTCTAAACTTGGTTACAAGGCTATTTGGAACTGGTATTATACATTATCTGCCGAATTCCAGACACAGCTGTTCTCAAGTTATGAAACAAATTCAGACAAACTTGTTTCTGCTTTATTGTCTCCGGCTACACTCAACGTCGGTCTCGGTATGGACTACAAATACGTAAAAGACGGTATTATTAACTTGTCTGTGCTGGTTAACCCTCTCAACTACACACTTTACAGTGTAATGAGTGATGAAGTTGATCCTACAAAATTCAATATCAAAGCCGGACATAAGATGGAGAATGTTATTGGTTCCAGACTTGATGCCACTATGACATGGAAGGTGTTCAATTCATTGATGTGGGAATCAAAATTGTCTTATAATACCAACTATGAGTCTGTTTTGGCAAGCTGGGAAAATACATTTACATTTATTGTCAATAAGTATTTGTCTACTAAGCTGTTTGTTCATGCACGATACGATGACAATGTATCGAAAGAGCCAGACGACAGCTATTTCCAGTTGCAGGAGCTTTTCAGCTTCGGTCTTAACTATACATGGTAAAATGGTAGTCGGCTGATGACTGGTAAAACATAGGCATTGCTTAGGCTGTCTGGCAGAAAGTTGCATACTGATTTATGAATCATTTTTTAATAATATAACCTTTTATCCGATTTATTATTTATGTTTGAAATACCTTCTTTTGTTGAAATCTTGGATTTCGTTGGAACTTTTGCTTTTGCAATAAGTGGAATCAGACTTGCTTCAGCCAAACAGTTCGACTGGTTTGGAGCTTACGTGGTAGGTCTTGCTACTGCAATTGGTGGTGGTACCATCCGCGATGTACTGCTTGATGTGACTCCAGCCTGGATGACTGATCCTATATATCTGGTATGTACGGCCCTGGCAATGTTTTTTGTAATATTGTTTCGTCAGTATCTTATCCATATGAATAATACTCTTTTCTTTTTCGACAGTATAGGTTTGGCCTTGTTTACTGTTGTAGGGGCTACAAAGAGTATAGATTTGGGATATTCATTCTGGGTAGCTATTATTATGGGTAGTATTACCGGTGCAGCCGGCGGTGTTATACGTGATGTGTTTATTAATGAAATTCCTCTTATATTCCGAAAAGAAATATATGCTATGGCTTGTGTTATCGGCGGAGTTGTATTATGGTTGTGTACACTTGCCGGTGTTGAACCGGTTATCTCTCAGATAGCTTGTGGTGTTACTGTTTTTATTGCCAGAGTGATAGCTGTTAAGTATAAAGTTACACTTCCTATATTAAAAGGAGAGCCTGAGCATGAACATCTTTAGTGTGTCATTATTGTCGTGCTGCAGATTATCAAAGCTGATATTGGGAATAATTGTATTTTGTGGCAATTGTATATGCATGAGTGCTGGTGAGGTTACTGTGAGTTCATGTTGCAATAAGTCATATAAAAACAAGATATTAAAAATAGCTGAAAACTTCCAGGGTATACCTTATAAGGGTGGTACCCTGGATGTTTCTGTTAATGAGAGTCTTGTAGTGCGTACAGATTCGTTTGACTGTACTACTTTTGTAGAGACTGTTTTGGCTTTATATTTAGTTTCATGTTCAGATAATCTCTGTTCTGATTTATGTATCAGTACTAATGATATCAGTACTGAAGATACCAATTCAGAAGATACCGGCTACTGTATTTCTAAAATTATCAATTCGAGAGATTCTAATGAAAATAATGGCAAATTCCAGAAGTTTTGTGATGCCTTACAGATTGTGCGTTACAGGGATGGCATTATAGACGGATATCCTTCACGCCTGCACTATTTCTCTGACTGGATTTCAGATAACGAAAAGAAAGGAATAGTAAGAGAAGTAACAAGTTTGACAAGTGGATGTGAGTACAGAACATTCAATCTTAATTTCATGACTACACATTCTTCTTCTTATCCTATCTTGAAGTCGGATACATCAATGGTTTCTGAAATAAGGGATATTGAAAAGAGATGGAAGTCTTTTCGTATGAATTATATTCCTAAGAACAGACTGTCGGATAATAAAGCAAATACGGATTCTGTTTCTGTTGGCATCAGACGTGGACTGGTTGTAGATGATGGTGATATTATAGCTTTGACTACCCGTATAGACGGTTTGGATATAGTTCATGTGGGTTTTGCAAAATGGATAGACGGAAGGTTACATCTTGTTCATGCATCATCCCAAAAAGGGAAGGTAATTGTTGATGATGTTCCATTATATGATTATCTGAAGAATAAGAAGAATCATACAGGAATACGTGTAGTAGAGATATGTGAACCCCAATGCTGTGTTGGAAAATGACAATGGAATAGAATGATTTTTGGAAACGAAGAACCGGTCTTTGAATATTTTTATTCAGTTCTTTTGCTGAATAAAGTGATATTCAAAGACCGGTTTTCTATTGCTGAGCAATTATTAATAATACATTTTACTTGAGAGTGCCAGATTCGGCCTGCTGTATCATTTCTTCGCTGGCATACATATAAACCTCTACACGTCTGTTTTCCTGGCGTCCGGCTTCTGTAGAATTACTTGCAACAGGATTTGCTTCTCCCATGCCTTCTACACTCTTAATTTGTGAGCCTGAAACACCGCAGCTTAACAGGTAACCAGATACACTTGCAGCCCTTTCTTTTGATAAGTTGATATTTTTCTGGACACTTTCCTCAGGTGTTGAGTTCTTCCAACCGGTATTATCTGTATATCCATATATAGAAACATCCATATCTGAATTTAGTTTCAATACATTGTTTGCAAAGTCCGACAGAGAATTTTTTGCTGAAGCACTTAATGTAGAGCTGCTTGTATTAAACAAAATACCCGATTCAAAGGTTACTTTAACAGCTTTTAGTCCGTTGTTGTCTGTTACTTGTTCAACCTGAGCTCCTTCTATCTGTGCAGCTTGTTCTGCTGCCTTGTCCATTTTCTTTCCTATAAGAACTCCAGCACCAGTACCTACTGCAGCACCCACTGCAGCACCTATCGCAGCACCTTTACCGTTTCCTGCTATTCCACCTATGATAGCACCAAGCGCAGCACCGCTACCACCACCTATCAATCCTCCTTTTGCTGTATTGTTCATACCACAACTGCTGAGTAACAATCCGGCACTCAACAAAAATACCATAGATTTTGATGTTTTCATTTTCTATCTTTATTTAGTTTATAATTTAATCTGCTATGAAACACATTATATCTTGATCCAGAACTTTACATTACATTATGTTTTGTGTTAAGATATAGTGCGCCTGTTAGCATTAATGCTTAAAAATATAAAATCTAACAATAATATGGTAGTATTTGTTCATTTATTAGATATATATTAATTCTATTTATATGGTTTTTATATTATTTGTCGATTATTTAATCTATAGTCTGATATAGCATATAATGCAAAAAAAAGACATAAGAACGAACAAACCGCACTTATGTCTTTTTTACAGTATGGTGAACTGGCATATATCAGAACTGATTGTATTTTGATATATAAATACCCAATTCCTTATATGACATATAATTGTTATTATATCCTATAATTATTGAATAAATTAATAAGCAAAGATAGGATAATTCTTCATCTTTTCGTTTACTCTCTTTCTTACCGAAGCGATTACTTCTTCATTGTCAACATTAGAGAGTACTGTTTCTATCATTTCTGCTATTTCAATCATCAAGTCTTCCTTTGCACCTCTTGTAGTGATGGCAGGAGTACCGAGACGAATACCCGAAGTCTGGAAAGCAGATCTGCTGTCGAAAGGAACCATATTTTTGTTTACGGTGATATCTGCCGAAACAAGGGCTTTTTCTGCCACTTTACCTGTAAGATCAGGGTATTTGCTTCTAAGGTCTACAAGCATTGAGTGGTTATCTGTACCACCAGAAACGATAGTGAATCCTCTGTCCATAAGAGCCTGAGCTAATACTGCTGCATTTTTCTTTACCTGTTTCTGATATTCAATATATTCGGGTTGCAGACATTCTCCGAAAGCAACAGCCTTTGCCGCAATAACATGTTCCAGCGGACCGCCTTGAATTCCAGGAAAAACAGCAGAGTCAAGTAGTTGTGACATCATTTTAATTTCACCCTTTGGAGTTGTTTTGCCCCATGGATTAGGGAAATCCTTACCCATCATGATAACGCCACCACGTGGGCCACGGAGAGTCTTGTGTGTGGTTGATGTAACTATGTGAGCATACTTAACAGGATTATCCAATAACCCTGCAGCAATAAGTCCTGCCGGATGTGCCATATCAATCATAAGAATAGCACCAACTTTATCGGCTATTTCTCTCATTCTCTTATAGTCCCATTCTCTTGAATAAGCCGAGCCGCCACCCACAATCAGTTTCGGTCTTTCTCTAAGAGCTATTTCTTCCATCTGGTCGTAGTCAACTCTTCCGGTTTCCTTATTTAAGTTGTATTCGCATGGTGTATATAATATTCCTGAAGTATTAACAGCAGAACCATGAGAAAGATGGCCACCATGAGCAAGATTAAGTCCCATGAATTTGTCGCCAGGATTAAGAACTGCTAGAAAAACAGCAGCATTAGCCTGTGCTCCGGAGTGAGGCTGTACGTTTGCCCATTCTGCTCCGAAAATCTGTTTAAGTCTGTCGATTGCAATTTGCTCGCTTTGGTCTACCACTTCACAACCGCCGTAATAACGTTTGCCAGGATAACCTTCAGCATATTTATTAGTCAGACATGATCCCATAGCTTGCATCACCTGATCGCTGACAAAGTTTTCAGAGGCAATCAGTTCTATGCCTTTAAGCTGGCGCTGATGTTCTTTTTCGATAATGTCAAAAATTAAATCGTCTCTTTTCATACCATTAAATATTTAAAAAGTTCTGTTTAAAGAATATCTTTACTGTTAGTTATTGCTGCATTAATTTTCTTGCTTCTTTTTATCCTCAAAATCCTTTTAAAACCTCCATGATTTCATTAAAAGGTATGGATGGAATTATATGCATATATGTTTTTCAGAAAATAACACCTACAGAAAAACTCAGAATATTTTTACGTCTTTTTAGAGTAATTTCATGCTCATTGTAGGGAGATTCTGTTTGCTGTTTGTCGTAAAACACAGATTTGGTAATATTGTTTAATCCGGCTTCATATCTGAAGTCGAAGAAAATATTTGATATGTTTACGCCAATTCCGGCAACGATGCTATAATTAAAAGGATGAAATTCTTCAGTAATATTTTTCTGATAAAATCCTGAGAACTCACTGTTTGTCATGTCTTCGAGTGTCCAGGAAATTTTTGGTCCGAAGAATAAAGACATTCCATAAGGATAAGCATCAATGAATTTATAACCATACAAGAGAGGTACACCCAAAGATACCATTTTGGTTTTTATTAGTGCACTGCTTTCGAGCAAAGTAGCATTTTCTCTTAAGTTATTGATTGATATACTACCCTGAGATATGTCGTATGATATTTCCGGCTGGAAGAAATGTTTGTTCTTTAAAGTAATACGGGCAAACACAGTGGCAAGATATCCCACTTTATAGTTATTCTGAATGCCAGAAAGCTCCTGATCACCATAACTTAGCTGGTCGGTAAAGGTCATGGCAGAGTTGAATCCTCCCTTGACTCCGAAACTAACCTTATGTTTTTTTGTCTTATCGGAAGGATTTACCTTATTGTTGCTTGCTTCGGCGGGCATGCCGGCCGATATGAGGCAAAACATTGCAAGATAAATAAGGGTTTTATGCTTCATTATTACTTATAAAGAAAAAAACGAATATAATAAGTTTTGTATAAAAGGATTGGGAACAGGATTATTACATGAAAGAATAATATACTATTCCCGTCTTAATCTATAAAGATAGTAAAAGTGATAAGGAATGATTAAGTATCATTTCTTTTTTTCTACAGACCATCCGAATTTTCCAATCTTTTCACCCAGTTCATAATAGCCGCCGTGGGCATATACAAGTAAGTTTGACTGAGCAAGTTCGAATTTTCCGGTTTCAGAATTAAGATACTTATCATCGGCCTTTACGTTTACTACATCGGCTATAAACATATCGTGAGATCCAAGAGAAACTATTTCTTTTACCCTGCATTCAATACATAGAGGAGATTCTTCTATTATAGGAGCATTTACTACTGAAGCTTTTCCCAGAGTAAGATTCATTTCCTTGAATTTATTGAAATTCTTTCCAGATCTTACACCGCACCAATCAGTGGCATATGCCATATCCTTAGTAGTAAGATTTATTACAAACTCCATATTTTTTTTAAGAATGGGGTAGGAGTGTCTTTCGGGACGTACAGATATATAACACATTGGCGGGTTAGTACAAATAGTGCCTACCCACGCAATTGTTATGAGATTATACTCTTCTTCACAACTGCCACAACTTACAATGACAGCCGGAAGCGGATAAATCATAGTTCCTGGTTTCCAGTCTTGTTTCATTTAAAAATATTAGGATGAACATTCAAGTGGGTATCCAATTCATTATTTTTTTCTGATATTTGATTGAATACCCAGATGAATGCTGATAAAATAATCAAATGTCGGGAATATAAAGATAATCAAACATCAGATAAGTTTGATATTATCTTTCTGCTGTTCTTTTTCACAATAATGACATTTAAGCAAACCCTTTTCCTTGTCTACAACATGGAACCAAGTCTGCATAGGTTCATTATTTGTGATACATTTGGGGTTATTACATTTTACTATACCTTTCAGTTCATCAGGCATGATTGCCTCTTTCTTCTCTACTACAGCATAATCTTTTATAACATTAAGCTTGATGTGAGGAGCTACCACCGATAATTTGCTTATTTCGTCATCAGTGAAAAACTTGTCGGCGATTTTTATAATACCCTTTTTGCCAAGTTTCTTGCTTTCGAGATTATACCCTATAGTAACGTTGCTGTCCATGTCCTTTATGTTAAGCAACGAAACCACAGTAAAAAGTTTGTCAGATGGTATATGGTCTATTACAGTACCGTTTTTCAGAGCGGCAACCTGCAGTTCTTTCTTTTCGTTCATGTTAATAATAGTTTTTTGTTATTATTTCTCTGTATCAGCCTTCACTTCTTCTAATGTAATTCCAAGCACATCACACAATATTGCCTGACGGGCGTATAGTCCGTTTTGTGCCTGCTGGAAGTAGTATGCTTTTGGATTGTCATCCACATCGTAAGCTATTTCGTTAACTCTTGGCAGTGGATGCAGGATACGCAGATTATCCTTAGTCTTGTCGAGCATCTTGTTGTTAAGGATATATACATCTTTCACTCTTTCGTATTCCATAAGGTCGGTGAAGCGCTCTCTCTGCACGCGTGTCATATACAGAATATCGGCATCGGCAATAACGTCTTCGTTGAACTCTGTATGTTCTACATATTTAATGCCATGTTCTTTACAATATAGTTTATATTCTTCAGGCATTTTAAGTTCCTCAGGAGCGATAAAGTGGAAGGTAGGATTGAAGTGGCGCATAGCCATGAGAAGTGAGTGGACGGTACGACCATATTTAAGGTCGCCTACCATATATATATTCAGGTTTTCTAATGTACCTTGAGTCTTGTAAATGGAATATAGGTCGAGCATAGTTTGCGAAGGATGCTGGTTTGCTCCGTCGCCTGCATTAACAATAGGCACTGGTGTAACTTCGCTTGCATAACGTGCAGCACCTTCGAGATAATGTCTCATAACAATGATATCAGCATAGTTGCTCACCATCATTATGGTATCTTTAAGAGTTTCTCCCTTCGATGAGCTTGTAACTTTAGGATCTGTAAATCCAATTACTCTTGCACCTAATCTGTTGGCTGCGGTTTCAAAGCTAAGTCGTGTGCGCGTAGATGGCTCAAAGAACAGTGTTGCTACTACTCTCTCGGCCAAAAGACGGCGATTCGGTTTCTTCTCAAATTCTCTTGCCATTTCCAGTAAATAAAGGATTTTTTCCTTCGAATGATTGGCAATAGTTACTAAACTTCTATTTTCCATATTAGCAGTTTTATGTTTATTTTATAATACCGAAGCCCAAAGATAAATAAAAAAATCCAATTTCCTACCTATTTGTTGATATTTGTGTGAAGTTTCACAAAATAGGCTGATATTACAAAGTTTTTCCGTAAATTTGCCACAATTTATTTTTTTAAGGTAGTTGTAGGCGGCTTTAAGGTAATTCTTTCTGAATAAGCCGATAGCCGCTTATTGTTATGTAATTCATGAAATATTAAATATGAGAAAGACATTCATTATAGTATTATGGGCTATATTGTTGCTTAGTATTGCAGCTGTATACGTAGTGTTTTCTGCTATTTCTGATGGTAAGATAGGTTATGTTCCTCCTATTGAAGAACTGGAAAATCCGAATCTGAAATTTGCCACTCAGGTTATTTCCGATGATGGCAAGATTTTGGGAACATGGTCGCTGAGCAAGGAAAACAGACTGTATGTGGGATACGAAGATTTGTCTCCAAATCTTGTTAACGCTCTTGTGGCAACAGAAGATGTACGCTTCAGCGAACATTCGGGTATTGATGCCAGAGCTTTTATGAGAGCAGTTGTTAAACGAGGTATTTTTATGCAGAAGAATGCAGGAGGAGGTAGTACTATCACCCAGCAGTTGGCAAAACAGTTCTATTCTCCTACAGCCGATAACGTAATGGAAAGACTTCTCCAGAAACCTATAGAATGGGTTATTGCAGTTAAGCTCGAAAGGTATTACACTAAAGAGGAAATCTTAACCATGTATCTAAATAAATTCGATTTCCTTAATAATGCGGTAGGTATCAAGACTGCCGCAAGGACTTATTTTTCTAAAGAACCTAAGAACTTAAGTATAGAAGAGGCTGCTACCCTTATAGGTATGTGTAAGAATCCGTCTCTTTATAATCCGCGCAGATTCAACGAACGTACCCGTGGACGCCGTAACGTAGTGCTCGACCAGATGCGTAAGGCCGGATATCTTACTCAAGCAGAATGCGACTCCCTTCAGGCTTTGCCTCTTGAACTGAAATATCAGCCGGTCGATCACAAGGATGGTCTTGCTACTTACTTCCGTGAATATCTCCGCGGTGTTCTTACAGCCAATGAACCTAAGAAGAAAAATTACCGTGGATGGCAGATGCAGAAGTATTATGAGGATTCTATAGCTTGGGCTACAAATCCATTATATGGCTGGTGTGCCAAGAATAAGAAAAAGGACGGTTCAAACTATAATCTTTATACCGATGGCTTGAAGATTTATACAACTATAAATTCTCGTATGCAGCAGTATGCCGAAGAGGCTGTCCACGAACATGTAGCCGAATATCTCCAGCCTAGATTCTTCAAAGAGAAGAAGGGAAGAAAGACTGCTCCTTATACCAATCAGCTTTCTCAGGAGGAGGTTGATGCCATTCTCAACAGAGCTATCCGACAGAGCGAACGCCGCCGTGTAATGAAAGAGGCCGGATATTCGGACAGTGAAATACTTAAGGCTTTCAATACACCTCGTGAAATGACTGTGTTTACATATCAGGGTGAGAAAGATACTATTATGACTCCGCTTGATTCAATCAAGTATTACAAGCATTTCCTTCGTGCCGGATTCATGTCGATGGACCCTATTACAGGATATGTTAAGGCATATGTGGGCGGACCAAATTATGATCACTTCCAGTATGATATGGCAATGGTAGGCCGTCGTCAGGTGGGCTCAACTATCAAGCCTTATCTTTATTCTTTGGCAATGGAAAACGGTTTTTCTCCGTGTGATGTTACCAGAAATGTTGAAGGTACATATTTCGATGAAAATGGTATAGCATGGACTCCGAGAAACAGTTCAAAGAAACATTACGGAGAAATTGTGACTCTGAAATGGGGACTTGCAAATTCCAACAACTGGATTTCTGCTTATCTTATGAGTAAGCTTAATCCATACGAACTTGTTCGTCTTATCCACTCGTTCGGTGTTCTCAATAAAGAAATTCAGCCAACTATCTCTTTGTGTCTTGGACCTTGTGAGATATCGGTAGGAGAAATGGTAAGTGCATACACGGCTTTTGTGAACAAGGGTATACGTACTGCACCTCTTTTCGTAACTCGTATAGAGGATAATGAAGGTAATGTGTTGGCTACGTTCTCTCCTCAGGTAAATGAAGTTATTAGCGAAAGCAGTGCATATAAAATGCTTGTTATGCTCAGAGCGGTAATAAACGAAGGTACAGGTGGTAGAGTACGCCGACTTTACAACATTACTGCTGATATGGGTGGAAAGACAGGAACAACAAACAATAACTCCGACGGATGGTTTATGGGCTTTACACCTACACTCGTTTCCGGATGTTGGGTAGGAGGTGAGGAACGTGACATTCACTTCGACCGTATGCAGGATGGTCAGGGAGCTTCCATGGCTTTGCCTATCTGGAGTATATATATGAATAAGGTGTTTGCTGATAAGGAATTGGGATATTCCCAGAAAGATACATTCGACCTGCCTGATACATTTGATCCGTGTAAGGACAAGGTAACAGAACTTGAAGAAGAAAATACAAGTAATCTTGACGACTTGTTTTTTCAGTAATTTATAATCGGTTTCTCATAGTGTATCAGACGTAAATTAGATGCAGTGTGTTTTATGGATTAATTTGCGTCAGAACGTCTGATACATAGTGATACTACTCTTAACATATTTTGTTCTCACAACTGAATCATAATAAAATTTACTGTCGAAATTTGTGACTCTGCGAGACTCAAAAATAATGCTTCGACATTTTTTTTAAATTGTAGTGTACTAAATAAGTTGACACAAATTATTTAGTAACATGCGTGAATAT
>artificially_reared_2__coassemble_674_pt1 | contig 15987 bp, 11 predicted proteins | sample artificially_reared_2__metabat2_high_PE_035 | metagenome-assembled genome bin artificially_reared_2 | reverse complement strand
TTAAAATCTATTCGGGAAATTTTTACGTTATTTCGTAGTCGATTTTTTTTAATAAAGCAAATTAAAATTATTACTATCGAGCATTTGTTTGGAATGCGTTGTGGAGTATTTAATAAGCATTGATCTTAGTAATGTAACTTATAACAAATTGGATAAATAACAAATTTACTAACAATTAAATTTTTATGGAAATGGAAAAGAATTATGTATCTCCGGTAGTTGAAATTCTGGAAGTAGAAGTTGAAAAAGGCTTCGAGCTCTCTTTGGGCGGTGGTGATTATGAAGGTCTATAAACAAAGCCGTATTACAAATTCAGAAATTAGAAAAAACAATTATTAAACTCTAACAAAATGGAAACAAAACATTTATTATTTACCATGGCGCTTGCCAGCGCTTTTTCGGCTTGTAATAATGAGTTCGTTGTTGAAGAAAACATCAGCAATCCTCAGACTCCAGCAGGCCAGGAAAGACCAACTGTTTCTAATCCAACATTGAATGTTGAAGGAGCAGATTCACGTGTTTCGTATGATGGTTCATTTAAATTTGAAAAGGGTGATGTTGTAGGCGCTTTGTTGATGGACGAAAACAATACAGGCGTTCGTTACGGTGTTACAACTAATACTGATGAATGGAAAAAGCTTACATGGCTTGAAAAATATCATTTGGTAGATTATATCCATACTGATTATCCTTTTGTATATGATGGAAGCAAATTCAATGCAAATTGCAATATGCTTGAAGGTAACTATTTCTTGACTTATCCTTATACTTGTCAGGCTGGTAACCGTCAGGTTAAAATTGATTTTGCAGATCAGACACAGATAGGTCAGGATGAAGAAGCAAGAAAGAAATTTGTTGCTAAACATCAGCGTTTCGTTGGATATGCACAATTGAAAGCAGGTGAAGGAGTTTCTGACTTTACTGCACAATTACAGCCAATCCTCGCTCCTGTTCGTTTCGGTATTAAGAGCGAAGGTAATGTAGGAAAAGATTTACATATTACTAAAGTTGTTGTTTCTCATTCACAGTTAAAGAGCACTCTTACAATAGATCCTACTCGTGCTAAATATGGTGAATGGAATCTGACAGATGAATATGTAAAAGAACATACAGATGCATCTGCTACTACAAGTAATACAGATATCTATCATTTCAACTATGCTAACTTCTTGGCTAACCAGAATTGTACATCAAGCTATGTTTGGGGCGAAGAACTATATGAAAATGAAAGATTTGGTAGCCAGTTAGCAGAAGACTATGTATACAATGTTGCTGATGGTATGGTTGGCTCTATTTCAGACGATAGAGATGCTCGCGTTAAGAGTGGTAAATACTATTGGGATGATGCTATTCGTTCTACAGTAGTTCCTATGGACGAAATTAATAACCCTGAATATGACACTCGTTATGTAGAAGTTAAGACTTGGGAAAGCGATGCAACTCCATATTTGACATTGAAATCAAATGAAACAGTTGAAGTTATCATGATGTTGCCTGCAATTTATACAGGTGAACCTGGAGAAGGTGAAGGCTTGAACTTGACTATTTACACTCAGGAAGGTATCGTTAAGAATATTGATCTTTCTGAACGTCATAATGGTGATGGTATTGATGTTATAACTACAGGTACTCTTACACAGGTAGATCCTATCAACAAGAATATCCCACGTATTGAAGTAATACTTGATAATCCTGCTATTATTGCTAATCCAGAAGCTGTTACAATCAATAATGGTGATGACTTGTTACAGATTGTAAAATGGATTAACTCTAACCCACAGCAGACAGGTGATAAAGAAACTAAATTAAGTCTTACTAACGATATCGTTATTACAGATGAAATTGCTGCAGAAATTGAAAAACTAAGAGAAAATTACGTTCTTACAATCGAAACAGCATACGTACCAAACAGAGAAGGTAACAATCTTAAGATTAACACTTCTAAAGAACATGCAAATGTTTTGGAACACATGAATGTTCTTTCAAATGTTACAGTTGAAGTAATGCCGGGAGCTGTATTGAATATGACTGATAAGTCTTACAATATCGCACACGAAAAATCAACATGGGCTGGAGCAGGTGTTCTTAATATTGAAGTTGCTAAGGGTGGTCTTTTGAATATTGACAGCAATGATAAGCACACAATCCAGGGTGGTGCTAATGCAAATGGTCAGCCAATGCCTGAACGTACTGAAGTAAGACTTCTTAATATGGGTACAGTAGAAATTTACAATGACACTAAGGTTATTGGTTTCTATTTCATTAATGAAGGTGAATTTAATGTAAGAGCTGGTTCTGAGTTCTTCTTTGCAAAAGGAGATTTCAAGGATAGTCAGAATACAATCAGAGGTACAGTTAATGTTGATAAGGGTGCTCAAATCTCTGGTTCTACATCTAATTGTTTTGTAAACTACGGAACAATCAACAATGGCGGTATGATCAAAAATATCAAGAACTATGCAAACGGTGACAATAAGAAGCCAGGTTTGATTAATATCTTGAATGATGAAGCTTATACTGACTTGTCTGAAATGACTGGTATGGTTGATTATAACACTCATTTAACAGGTGTTCACTTCAATAATACAGGCGTTGCTTCTAAACAGCCATCTGCTGAAGCTATATTCAAGTACACTCATGCAGTAGAATCTCCAGTTAAGACTTCTGCTTTGACAAATGCTTGGGTTACTGATGCTTACATTGTTAACGGTTCTGTTGAAACAGATGTTAACGCTACTACTTTGAAGAATTTGGTTATGGAAGAAGGTACTACAATATCTTGGGATCCAGTAACTAAAAATAAATCTTTAACATTTGATGCTGTATTTGATAAAGTTGGTGGTTACTTAACACTGAAGAATAATACAACAGTAAACAATGTTGAGTTCTATAATGTAGTAGATGATGAACAGAACATTCTATTAGTTGGTAAAGATATTAGATTTACATCTAATAACGGTACTGTAGGATTCTATAAAAACATCAAAGATAAGGAATCAATAGTTCTTGCTGGAATATATATGGATCAGGTTGGACTTACTGTAGAAAAAACTACTATAGTAAATGTAGAAAATCTATATTCTGTAAATAAGTCAAATAGTCAGATTGATAACTATTCTATAATCTTTGTAAAAGATATTTATAGTATTGATGATCAGATTACAATCAATATTAATCAGCCAGAAAATTATATATTTTAATAATTTATAAAATATATAGAGAGGAGGGTGTGTCAATTTTGACACACCCTTTTTTTATTATAATCATGATATCTGTGTGCTGTTAACATACTCAACGTCACTATGTGAATATCCGGTTTATTTCATTTTTAGCATGGTTACGAAAACGGTTTATTGTTCCTGTAATTAGGTTTTTCATTGCTGGCAAGCCATATGAAATAAATATCACGAATTAGGGATTCTTCTATCTTGCGACAGGAATAGGTATTGTTTATATAATCATATAAAACAGCTTTTGGCATCATATGAAGATGATTAGAAAACATTCCAGTTTGGATTGGAACGCGGTTTTATTGTAAGAAATATAGCATTTTACATTTTTTATCCCATCTGTATGAATATGCTATATCTTACAATGTTATGTAAATAAATCGAATTATTGAATTTCCCATACACCTACTATAAAAAATTCCACATAATTGCATCGCATTTTTTTTATGTTTAACTTTGCTCCAAGATTAAAAAAATAATCTCATTCAATATATGATTAAATTAATTCTCAGATTATTGCCAAGTTCTGCAAGAAAACAATGTGGAAAAGTAGCATTTGCTGTTTTATTGCGTTCTATCCTTGATTTTGCAGGAGTAGCTGCATTAATACCATTGCTTTTAACTGTGTTGAAGCCTGAATCATCACGTAGTTATATGCTTGTAATGTGTGGATTCATACTTCTTTTTGTTGTAGTTAAACACATAATGGTAGCGATATTGGCACGTGTGGAGAGTAAATTTCAGTTAGAAGTATATCGCGACTTCAGCCGTAGGATGTTTGTCAACTATTATCGTAGAGGATTAATGTTTCTTAAGGGAAAAAGCAGTGTCCAGTTAGGACATGAGGTGAACTTTGTTTGTTATACTTTCAGTTTATGCGTATTGAAACCTCTTTTCAGGATGGTGGGTGATGCTGTATTGATATTTTTCATGATGGCTGCACTGGTTATATGGGAACCATTTGCCGGTATGTTGCTTTGTGCTGCATTCGTTCCTCTTGCATTTCTTTATACAACTGTAGTAAGACGTAAATTGCGAAAATATGGAGAAGAGGAATTAGAGGCGCGCAGACGTCAGAGCCGTATTGTTGTAGAAGCATTCAGAGGATATCCGGAGCTTGAGATAGCGCAAGCTTTTGGTACTTCATTATCGTCTTTTGATTTGGGTATGAATGCTATTGTTGATAGCCGTTTGCGCATGGAAAGATATCAGCTTTTCCCACAATTTATTTCAGAAACAGCTATTGTGGCTGGAATAGCATTACTTGTTGCTTCCGGACAGGGAAACTTAGGAGTTGTGAGTGGAGTATTTGCAGTAGCTGCTTTCCGTCTGATTCCTGCGGTAAGGAGCATACTTAATAGTTGGGTAATGCTTCAGAATGCGCGTCATTCCGTTTCGGTAGTTAAAGATGGGCTGGAGGAAAATATAAATAATGATAATTATCTGTATAATGATAAGCCTTTAAGTTTCGGCTTGGGACTGGATGTGAAAAATTTAGGCTTTTCTTTTCCAGACGGTACAAAACTTTTCAATCAATTGAGCTTTCATATTGATAAAGGTGAAAGAATAGGAATAAAAGGTGTAAGTGGGTCTGGTAAATCTACTTTATTTAATTTGTTGTTAGGTTTCATGGAGCCAACAGAAGGTGATATCTATATTAATGACAACAAACTGACTCCACAACTTAAACATAGATGGCACTCCATAGTAGGATATGTCCCTCAGGAAATATTCATTGTAGAAGGAACTTTAGTAGATAATGTAGCATTAGGACAGTCTTCTCCGTGTAGAGAAAAAATTATGAAAGTTCTTGAGCAAGTACAGCTTGCAGAATGGGTGAACGAACTTCCTCAAGGACTGGATACTTCTTTAGGAGAATATGGAAGCCGTCTTTCTGGGGGACAAAAACAAAGAATAGGCATTGCCAGAGCATTATATAAAGATGCTGAAGTTTTGTTTTTTGATGAAGCTACTTCTGCATTAGACAGTGGTACAGAAGCTGAAATAAATAAAGCTTTGGAAGAGTTGTCCGTGAAATGCCGGGAAATAACTATGATTATTATAGCCCATAGAGAGACTTCACTCGCTATGTGTAATAGAATTATTGATTTGGATAATTATAAATGATGAGATATGCTTAATTTCGCTTTCTCTATTTTGGATTAGTATGAAAAAATATTTATTTTTGGCAAAGTGAAATTAAAAGTGTTTGTAATTTGTATATCTGTGAAATTGAATAATTTAAAGTAAATATAATATTGTAAAATGTCATATTACAGAATTGCAGACTTCTACCTGCATATTGTGGGTGAGGAGTTGGAACAGGCTGTATCAGCTGTTTCAGGATTTCAAGTATTTAAGAAAGAAAAGGCTGGTAATAGTACTTTTGAGTTTGAGTATACAAAGTCTGAATTACCCGAATGGGGAAAAGTTCTATATGAAAATGAAAGTTTCGGTATAAAAAGCCGTTTTGGAACTTGCGATGGTGGTTATAGATTTGATCATGGCCGTCCAGGAGAAGAGTTTTTGTGTATGTTTGCCGGGAAGAGTAATGGGAAAGTTGTTTTGAAAGGAAATCTGAATGCAGATTTGTTGCGTTTCTCATTATGGATTGGTCTTGGAGTTCTTATGGCTCCTTATAAGGCTGTGGCTATACATACCAGTACAATTGTTCTTCGAGATAAGGGAGTGCTTTTCTTAGGTGAAAGCGGAACTGGAAAAAGTACTCATACACGTTTGTGGAGAGAAAATATTAACGGAGCAGTATTACTAAATGATGATAGTCCGATTGTTAGAATTATTAATGGTAGGGCTTTTGTTTATGGTAGTCCGTGGAGCGGAAAAACTCCTTGTTATAAAGATGAATGTCACGAATTGGCCGGGTGTGTCAGATTAAGCCAGGCTCCGTTTAATGAGATAAAGAAACTTAATGTAGTTCAATCTTACGCAGCTTTACACCCGTCTTGTCCACCTAATTTTGCATATGACGATTATTTGTATGATTGTATCAGTGATGTTTTGAATGATATAATATGTGCAGTTCCGGTGTACCATTTGGCTTGTTTACCTAATGCTGAAGCAGCAAAATTGTCATGTAAAACAGTTTTCGGCTTATAAGTATATCATATTTATGAGAAAGATTATTGTTTCTAATAATTTTCTTTCAGAAGTAGCCTATGTTTTAAGGCGTGGAAATTCTGTAAAGGTAAAAATTGACGGTATAAGTATGCTGCCATTTATTATTGGCGGAAAAGACTTGGTTGAGATTGTTCCATTGGCAGATGATGAGGATTTGAAGATGTGGTGCTGTCCATTGTTTTGTTGGAATGGCAAATATATGGTTCACCGTTATATAGGTAAAGAAGGCAATGATTATCTCATGTTAGGCGATGGAAATGTATCGCGTATCGAAAGAGTAAAGCGTGAAGATATTATCGGCGTACTTAGATATATTATTCATCCTGATGGTTCTGTTCAGGATTGCAGAGATGAGAATTGGCTTAAAAAGGGTATGTGGTGGTACAGATTACGTCCATTACGTAGATTCATTTTGCCGGTATTGAGAAGATGTATTAAGTGAAAGCTGATGATAGATCATAAATAAATGTAGATAAGAAATATTGAATAAGAAATATTAAAGATAAGAATCTGCATTAGCAGAAAGTCCATAAAGCAGAAACATCTATGAGTTTATAACTTTATAACCAAATTACTTATAAATGTTTTTGCTTTATGGACTTTTTTATGCACTGCCTGCGGTTATCAGAAATTTCTGATATTTCTTGCTTCTTGCTTATTACCAATAAAATATTCAGAAATTATATGCCAATAATTTTTTTTACATCCTCTTTATCGAAATATGAGCTGAACTTTTTCTGGATATCTTTATAATTTTCTTTATCTACAATATTCGGTGCGAAAAGCCGTACCACATTCAGCTTTTCATCGCTGAAACTATAGAAATCCAGCAATTGAGCACACTGTTTGCATGTAAGTCTTTTGCTCCCCGAAAGTGCTCTTATCATATCGTCCTTTTCATCTGAGAAAGGTTCATCTTTTACCTTCTTATAGAATAGACTGAACTCGTTATCACTCATTCGTTCCAGTCTTTGGGGACGAACAGGTCTGTTGTCCGGATACGGTACGGGTGGGGTAGGAACGGTTCCTGTCTGCTGATTGTTAGGAGTCTCAAAGCTGTCCATTGCTACAACCTTTCCTTCATCAAATCTTACTATAATTACAGCATCATAATTTGATATCCATTTTCTGTATTCCCATTCTTCAATATCATAGTTGAATCTTCGGAATTTAGGCTTACCTAAGATATGGCTTACCTCTGATTGGGTCATACCAGGGCGGATTTTGTCTAAAGAATCATTATTGGAGAAAAATGAAGTTGTAGAACAGCCTGAAATCCCTGCAACAATAGTTGTAAGAAAAACAGCCTTTAGTAAGGCCTTTCTGATAGTAGTTTTCATGTTTATAGTATATTTTATTATATTATTAGGCTTATTTACATATAAATGATTATTCTGTAATCTTATAAATGCAAGTTTACTAAAAAATGATGAACGAAACAAGTTCTTAAGTGTAATTGTATTGAATCTTAAACAGTCTTTGATGATGAATATATGGAATATTGGAATATTAGAATAGAATATATTCGAGAATAATTCAATCCAGAAAATACGATAAAATGTAGTATAATTTGCATCTTACGGAAACATTTCTTAGCTTTGCACATATCATCGGCTATAATATCCGTAATACATAGCTTTGATGTACAAAATTTCAAAATCAATATCTTTTAAATAAAACAACATTTATATGTCAATTTTAAAACAAAGGTAAATCTATGAATCAGTAAAATCATTTTTGGTTTCAGACAATTCAGTATGCTACAATTACGTGGCAGGGTTTACTGCGTTCTTTGACATAAGGGTTCTTGCCTCTTCTTCAACAGGGAAGATTGAGGTTCTATAATGAGGTTATTATTGAAAGTAAGAAATAGATTCATTATTTCTATCCTCATTAATAATTTCTCCATATCCTATTATTAATCTTATAAATGTTGTTTTTATGAATAAGAATATCTACCTAAGTGCAACACGCACAATCGTTAATGATTCCGTCTATGACGAGACAGCCAATTATAATCTTGAAATTTCTCTAACATTAAAGTCTTTAAAAATAAATCCTGAGGAGATTACAGTTTATGTATACTCTTCCGAGCTGTATTTTGCCGGCAAAGGTATTGTATCTTACACCGGTAGCAGTGAGATATCCCTGACAGTACAATCAAAATGGCAATGGACTTCAGGTTTATATTATATCTATGTGTTCTGTGATGGAAAATCAAAATGGTTTGGTAATTTAGCTTTTGGTGATGATGATGAACATGCTTCATGCAGATTGAAATCCATAAACAGATATCCTCAGGAAAGATTCTTTGTAGAAAATCTTGGAACATGCGGCTGGTGGAGAAAACTTCGTCCTGCCAGATTTAAGGAAAAGCTTGTCAGAGAGCTTATCGATAGAATGAAAAAATTAACCGACAGGCTTAACAGAAATGAAATGAAGCGAGTGCCACCAATGCTGGTAACTGGTGATAATATAGGAGCTAAAGCTTTTGCCTCTATGATTCTCGGCGGTTTCGTTTCGGGTGATAATGTTTCGGAGATATATAGTTTTTCGATATCCGAAATAACTACCGGAATGTGCAGTTGGAAAAGTCATGAGCCTATGATAATGGAAAGAAAAGTAGTGTCAGTAGAAATACCACAGCTTGAATATAATAACTATGTAGTCAACATTCTGAATATGCTGGCCAGTATTATCCGACAGAATGCATATAATTGTACTTTCATTCTTCACGGAACAGAAGAAAACATTAATATGATGAAAACGAAATGTAAGTTGATGGACGATTTGTTTGATGAAGACAGTACCTTCAATCTTTCATCAGATAGATCAATTGTCTTGGCCGTAAAAGAAGATGATGACGAGTTTATGAGGCTCTTAGAGGAGTTTATTTCCAGCGAAACCGATGATTCTTCAGATAATGACAATTATATTGCTGATAACAATACTGATGTCGATAATGACACTGACGCAGATGACAATGTAGGTGGCAATGCCGATGTTGATAACGATAACGAATCGCTATCGTGTTTTGATGAAGATAGATTATATGGAATTAATGCATGTCCGGCAGAAATTAGGCTTAATGAAATGATTGGTCTAAATAATCTTAAGAAAGATCTTGAAGAGGCCAGGACAATGTCGATGTTCTTTCTTAAAAGAAAGGAGTTTGCTCTCAGTACAGACGAGGAAAACAGAAATCACATGCTTTTCCTGGGTAATCCGGGCACCGGAAAGACAACAGTGGCCAAATTGGTAGGGCAGATATACCACAGTATGGGCTTACTCAGCAAGGGTCATACGATAGAGACAAACCGTTCAAAACTAATTGGTGAATATATAGGTCAGACAGAAAAGCGTATGCTTGAAACTATTGAACAGGCCCGAGGTGGAGTCTTGTTTGTTGACGAAGCATACAATCTCATTACCGAAGAAAATGACAATAGAGATTTCGGTAAAGAGGTTATAAATGCATTGCTTACGGTTTTGTCCGAGCCTGATCCCGATATGATAGTTATATTTGCAGGATATGAAAATAAGATGAACAGGCTTATGAAGGTAAATCCGGGTTTGAAGGACAGATTTCCTCTATGCTTTCATTTTGAAGACTATTCTGAATCTGAACTTATGGAGATAGCCCGTACGAGTCTCGATAAAATGAATTATATTCTCACTCCGGAAGCTGATTCAAGACTTATGAAGTTAATAAGTAATGCAGTGAAGAACAAGGATGAGTTCTTTGGAAACGGAAGATGGGTACATAACCTTATTAAGCATGGTATTGTCAAGAGTATGTCTATTAGGGTAATGTCCGCTTCCAAAAGTAGAGTATTGGATGAAAATCTGTTGTCTATTATTGAAGAGTGCGATATTATTGAAGCAGAGAAAAACTTTTTGGATATTAAATCTGCAAAGGTTTCTACATTACGCCCTATCGGTTTTAGGGCGTAATAGATTTAAATTAACCAGAATATCTGTTGAGCCGTTAAGTTGGGTGTCTGATATGAAATTCTTCATGTTCAGGCTGGCTAAGCTATATGCATAAAAATAGTGATACCAACCAGGAATATCCGCTGGTCCTATTTTACACTACCGTTTTTGCGTGTTTGGAGAAAACAAAAAATCCCGATTTCGCTTGGAAATCAGGATTTTACCGTCTTTTGCTTTTCTTCAAAGTGGTGCCACCAGGAATCGAACCGGGGACACAAGGATTTTCAGTCCTTTGCTCTACCAACTGAGCTATGGCACCAATTTTTGTTGTTATGTTTTTAATTTGCTATCGTTGTTTCTCGATTGCGATGCAAAGGTACGCCTTTTTTTTGAATTACCAAATCTTTTGGCAAAAAAAATGCAGAAAAACTGAATTTTCTGCATTTTTTGCTATAAAAAAGGAGCTTTTTAGTTACTTATCCTTTTAAAGGATTCCATCCTTGCGCTTTTAGTTCAAGTTCATTACCATCTCTTGTTATAAGAGCGCATCCAAGTTCCTGCTTTGTGATATGACCTATTACTTTTACATCTTTAATCTGTGATACCTGTTCGTGCATGGTAAGAGGTACAGTGAAAAGAAGTTCATAATCTTCACCTCCATTAAGTGCACAAGTACTTAGATTCATATTAAATTCTTCGGCCATAACCGCAGTCTGGTAGTCTATAGGAATTCTTTCTTCGTAAATTCGGCATCCGCATTTACTCTGAGTGCAAATATGCATAAGTTCGGAAGAAAGTCCGTCGGATATGTCCATCATTGAGGTAGGCTTAATACCTGCTTTGGCAAATTCTTCTATGATATCTTTTCTTGCTTCAGGCTTCAGAAACCTTTCGAGCAGATATTCCTTACCGGCAAAATCAGGTTGGACATCTTTTTCTCCCTGAAATACTGCTTTTTCACGTTCCATAAGCTGTAGGCCCATGTATGAAGCTCCGAGGTCACCTGTTACACAAATAAGGTCTGTTTCCTTTGCTCCATTTCTGTAAACGATGTTATCCTTGTCTGCTTCGCCTATACATGTAATAGAGATAGCAAGACCTGTTACAGATGATGTCGTGTCTCCTCCAACTATATCTACGTTATGTAGCTGGCAGGCCAGTTTTAATCCTTCGTAGAAATCTTCGATATCTTCTATACAGAATCTTTTTGATACAGCTAATGATACGGTTATTTGTTTAGGATGTCCGTTCATAGCGTATATATCAGAGAAGTTTACCATTGCCGATTTGTAACCAAGATGCTTAAGAGGGGTATACACCAAATCAAAATGTACGCCTTCCATTAGTAAATCGGTTGTTACAAGCACTTGTTTGTCCTTGTATTCAAGAACGGCTGCATCATCACCTACACCATACTTGCTTTCGGCATTTATTAACTTAATATCTTCTGTGAGATGTTTTATCAGACCGAACTCGCCTAATGTCGAGATTTCTGTTCTGTCTCCTTCGTGCATAATTATTTTTTTATTTGTTATACTCTGTTTATAAGTTCTCTCATGATACATGTCATGCGAGGCTGAGCTTCGTCGGCTGCTTTCTGTACTTCCTCATGAGAAACTTCAACTATTTTGCCTTCTACTCCAAGGTCGGTTATTACTGATACTCCGAATACCTTGATACCGCAATGGTTGGCTACAATAACTTCAGGCACTGTAGACATTCCTACAGCATCGCCTCCCAATATTCTGAACATCTTGTATTCTGACGGAGTTTCGAATGTAGGACCCTGCGTTCCGAGATAAACGCCTTTCTGAAGTTTGATTCCTTTCTCTTCCGCTATTTCAAATGCTTTTGCTATGAGTTCTTTTGAATAGGCTTCACTCATATCTGGGAATCGTGGGCCATAATCAATATTTTTTCCACGCAAAGGATGTTCGGGGAAGAAATTTATATGGTCGGTAATTACCATTAAATCTCCTATTTCGAAATCAGGATTTGTTCCACCCGCCGCATTTGAAACGAAGAGTGTCTTTATACCGAGTTCACGCATGACTCTTACAGGGAATGTTACTTCTTTCATGCTATAGCCTTCGTAGAAGTGGAATCGGCCCTGCATAGCCATTATATCTTTTCCGCCAAGTTTACCGAATATAAGTTTTCCGCTATGACCTTCTACTGTAGAAACAGGAAAGTTTGGAATTTCCGAATAAGGAATTTCATACTTGTCGGTAATTTCGTGTACTAAACTGCCAAGTCCTGTACCAAGGATAATAGCTGTTTCTGGATTTGTTTGCATCTTTGCCTTAAGATAGGCTGCTGTTTCTTGAATTTTCTGTAACATACTCGGTTATTTTTTGGTTAAAATTCTGTTCGTTTTTGCTGATGAACCTTACCTTAATGGGAAGTGTATATATATAAGGCTTCAGTTCTGTACTCAGATCAGGATGTGAAATAAGTCTGGCTGCATCCTTTTCTGTAGTTATTATTATTCTCTTTCCTTCAGGAAGTTGCAGAAACTTTTCCTTGATTGTTTCCATGTCTTTACCACTGAAATTGTGATGGTCGCCGAAGGTAATCGGATATATATTGTTTGTCCACTCTTTCAGTTTATTGATAATGGCTTTGGGTGATGCAATTCCTGTCAGCAGTAATATGTGTGTGTCTGATGTCAAATTATAGACGGTCCGGGAATCGGTTGTATTTGTGCTTTCGTGGCCGTTTGGACTTTCCGGAAAAAGCTTTTGCAGATTTTCATACTCAGTGTATGTGAAATATATGCTTTGGTCAGGAAGTGGATTTATGGCTTTCACAAATTCATTCTGTTCATTATCGCTGATGTCTTTAGGACATTTACTGACAATGATAATATCTGCCCTTTTCTTGCCGGATTCCGGTTCTCTTAATCTTCCTGCAGGAAGTAACGCATCGTTATGAACAGGCCTGTTGTAGTCTATAAGTAGTATATACATACCTGCCTTTACATATCTGTGCTGATAAGCGTCGTCAAGAATAATTACTGGAGACTTAAGACTGCTGTTGCCGGAGCTGCCCAGTATGCCAAGTATATTACTGATACCGTTGCATCTGTTGGCGTCGACCACTACATTTATATCTGGAAACTTTTTCCACATCTGATACGGTTCGTCCCCTATATCCTGGATTTCTGTGTGACCTTCTTTGGCAATGACAAAGCCTTTCGATTTTCTTTTATAACCACGGCTAAGTACAAATACGTTGTATCTGTCTTTTAGCAGGCGAATAAGATATTCTGTATGAGGGGTTTTACCTGTACCTCCCACACTTATGTTTCCTACACAAATTACCGGTATATCAAATGTCCTGGAGTGTAGTATATCATAATCGAATAATTTGTTTCTAAGCCTTACCCCCAGTCCGTAGAGATAGGATAGGGGAAGTAAAGGCTTGTATATCTTTGGCTTGTGCATTGTTTTTATGTCGGTTTCTTATTTTATTGATATTTCGAATGGCATACGTGCCTGCATGCGGTCTATTTTATCAATATTATTTATCATGCTGAATCCTTGGTAGAATGGACCGAATGATTCCTTAATCTTTGAGTTGAAATATCTTTCAGGTTTAGCGTTGCTGATAATTGCTGTAAATACGTCAACTTTTTTAGGATAGCTGGCTATTTTATAGTTGCCTGTTGCAGAAAGTCCTGAAAGTTCCGCTGCTTTTTCTATGGCTTCGTTAAGTCCGCCAAGCTGGTCAACTAATTTTAGATCTTTTGCCATAGAACCACTCCACACTCTTCCTTCGGCAATCTTTTTAAGTTCATCTATAGGAATGTTTCTTCCTTCTGCACATCTCTTTGTGAAAAGTTCATATCCGTTGTTTACCATATTCTGAATCAGAGCGCCTTCTTCTGCGTTAAACGGACGGCTCATGTCGCCCATATCCGAAAGTCTGTTGGTTTTCACTCCATCGAATTTTACTCCAAGCTTTTGGGTGATAAGTTCTGAAGCATCAGGTATCATTCCGAATATTCCGATAGAGCCGGTGAGGGTAGTAGGCTCAGCTACAATCCAGTTGGCAGCACATGAGATATAGTATCCGCCTGAGGCAGCATAGTCTCCCATAGAAACAACTACCGGTTTCTTTTCTCTTAAAAGCATGATTTCTCTCCAGATCTGTTCTGAACCGTATGCGCTTCCTCCTGGTGAATTAACTCTGAAAACTACAGCTTTTATTTTGTCATCATTGCGTAAATCACGAAGATGTTTGGTGACTTTTTCGGATAGGATTCCCTCGTTGTAAGGATCGGTAGGATTGTCTATTTCGCCATAAGCATAATAAACAGCTATTTTATCGGAAGATACATTTATTGTTGAGGCCAGGTCTTTTACATTTTTCATATCATCGAGAGTTAATGTTGCAAGAGTACTGTTCTCAGATGTATTGGTAAGTGTCTTTATATATGCAAGTACCTGGTCTTTGTACATAAGTTCGTCTGCCAGTCCGCTTTCAATATAAGTTTCGGCAGGCTGAAAATCCATATTTGTATCTGCTAATTCGTTAAGTTTATCTGTCGGAATATTTCTGGATTCTGAAACTTCTTTTACAATTTCATTCCATAATGATTCTATATATGCTTGAGTCTGCTCTTTATTGGCCTGACTCATTTCTGTAGCGATGAAAGGTTCTACAGCCGATTTGTAGGTACCTACTCTGAATATCTGCATTTTAACACCAACCTTTTGCAGAAGATCTTTTAAGAACATAGTCTGGGCTGATAGTCCGTGCCATGAGATACTTCCTGAAGGATTGATGAAAAGTTTATCGGCAGCTGTTGATACGTAATATGCTCCCTGAGTGTATGAACCTGCATATGCAACTAAGAATTTGCCTGAACTTTTGAAATCTACTAAGGCATTTCTGATTTCCTGTAATGATGCTGTTGCACAACTTACTATTTCTGCATTTAAAAGAATACCCTTGATTTTTGGGTTTTCTTTGGCTTTCTTTATAGAAGAGATGATATCGTCAAGACCACGTGTTGTTATTTCCTCTGAAAAAAACTGGTCAAATGGATTGTCTTCATATCTTTCTACTATATTTCCTTTCAAATCGAGCACAAATACAGAGTTGTCTTTTACGATAGTTTCTGTTTCTGTGGACATCATTGCTCCCGCCATTCCAGCCAAAGCACCGATGCTAAGGAAAAACAGAATGACCCCTGCGATAAGCATACCTATTATGGATGCTGTTGTCATTTTTAGAAATTCTTTCATAACTGTAACTTATTTGTCTGTTAATTGCTTTATAAAAAGTATTTTTCGTTTATAAAATTATTGTTTGTCAGGTTGTAAGTTGGAATGTAACAGAAAACAAAGTTATTCTTTTTGTTCGAATTTTCAAAGAAATGCTTGTTTAATTAGTGTTATATACGTGCGCGCAAATATTATTATGTGTACTGAATTTAATGGATATGTAATATAATGTATCATTTTTGATGCTTTTAATGCCTGATTATCAATATAATAAGATTTTATTGATAAAAAAGTTATAAAAAAGTTGTATTAAAGTATTGCGGTTTTCGTAAATGTTTGTACCTTTGCAACCGCAATCGAGAACGATACGGTTGTAATTCTGAAAGCGACTTCAGAATTTAAAACAAATACGAGTTCTTTGAAAGATTTTAAATAAACAAACAGAATGTAGTACA
>artificially_reared_2__coassemble_619_pt1 | contig 17087 bp, 10 predicted proteins | sample artificially_reared_2__metabat2_high_PE_035 | metagenome-assembled genome bin artificially_reared_2 | reverse complement strand
GATTTGTAATCTCGGGGTCGTTGGTTCGAATCCGACAAGAGGCTCAAAACAAACAGTTTAAAATATAATTTATATTCTTGCCTCTTTAGCTCAGTTGGCCAGAGCACGTGATTTGTAATCTCGGGGTCGTTGGTTCGAATCCGACAAGAGGCTCAAAAGTCAGATTGTATACACAATCTGGCTTTTTTTATGTCATTGTGGATATTTTAATCAGTACAGATGTTCTGCATTATATGTATTGTATATTGAAATTTATTATTGCTTAACTAGGATGTTCGTATTAGCTTCTATTTAACTTGGGTGAATCTTTGTATTGTCTTTGCTGAAAAAATAATTTTAAAATATTGTTGTAATTTTTGTTTTAATTAAAACTGTATTGCTTGGGCTTGTCTATTTTTCCTTCTAAGATATTGTAGCTATTGAAAAATACATGTAAAAATCAAGATTGAAACTAAAATTGTCTGTTTACTTTAATTATTAAATAAAATCATATGTTTTTTGATGTTTATTAATTGGAACTATAAATTTCTTCTTTTGACTGATTATCAATAACTTCTTATAGCAGATATACAGAAATAATCTTTGTTTTAATAGAATTGTAAAAATTTTGTATGAACAATTCGAATGGTACGTTGTTATACCAATAGTGTGGTTAAAGAATATCCACGGCAATAGGTATTTTATTTGTATAAACATTAAAAAAGGATTATTACTAAAATTATTATGATTAAAAAAGGGTTATTCTTGGCTTTCATGGCATTTGCAAGTGTTTCTTGTACGGAACAATTCGAGAATGATGAGGTAATTAGCAATACAGGTGATAATGGAACGGTTTTCCGACTTTATTCTTCAGATTTTGAGAATTTGGCTACACGAAGTGGAGAAACAACTAAAAAGGCTGAATATGATTTTCTGGATTATTATATAGTTGATGAATCAGGTAAGGTAGTAAGTGGTATCAAATCGAAATATAAACCTGAAACATCAGAGATTATTGTTGAAGGCCTTCATGAAGGAAATTATAGATTGTTAGTTTTGGGAATAAAAGGTAATAAGGAAAAAGATAATGCTTCTATCAATAAAATTACCGATATAAATGATGTATGGCTTAGTTTTCCTGATAATTTGTCAAAGCCGCTTGAAAATGAGTATTTTTACTCTAATACTCCATTTGAAGTAATTATATCAGAGACAAATGGAGGTAAGCATGAAACTATTCTCAGTGAAGACATTGTCACCCAAAATAGAATTGTTGGTAAAGTGAAGTTTGATTTTGAATATGAGAATCTATATATTGAATCTTCTATTACTCAGAATCAGACTGATATGGATAGTCCAAGATTTTATACATCAATGACTGCCAATAATGTCTTTACAGGACAAAGTAATGGAACATTGAATGTTTTGGATCTGATGGATAATAATGAGTATTTGTTTATGCCTACTGTAGAAGGAAGTTCTTTAACAGGGAATATCGGTATGGTAAGTAGAAGGTATAATGGTGAAACAGTATCGCAGGATTATGGGTTTGAAGGAGTAAAAATATCTCCAAACTACATCAGTACTATTACTACAGATGTAAATCATCCAGATGATAATTGTGGAACAATGTTTATTTCTTCTAAAGCTTATAAGAGAGGAAATCATAAAAAAATACTTCAGGATGATGAAAATAAATCGATATACACAGATAAAGCCCAACGTTCATTTAATACTTCACAACCACTACAGTCGTCTATAACCGATGACGGACAATTTCATATGAGATTTTATTCTCCACGTGATTTGGGGCATGTTACTGTTAAAGCTCAAATACCTCAAGTTGGTGATGAATGGTTTGATTTTGCTTATTTGGATACAATTCCAGCGTTTGCAGACATGTATGTAGAAACTCCTTTTTTGAATAAAACTACAATTTGTAAATCAGAAAGCGGACGATTGATTAGTATTCCAAAACTGACAGTGGAGCAGTTGAAAACGGCAAAATTTATCATAGAATCTCCTGAAGAGTATTGGAAAAAGATTTCTGATATTAAACATGGTTGGACAATATATTGGGGACTATATGGTGGAAATCCTGATTTGGAAAATGGTGGTCCTAATGGTAACTGGATGGGTATTAGACCTGTACATTGTCGTGAGTCTATTGCGCTATTCCTTAATTTTACTTATATGATAGATATGCCTGAACATGAGCAAATATTGAGAGATAATGCTGATAAACTTTATGATGATAATAAAAATCCTATTCAGGTAGAGAAAGTTTTGCAGCAGATGAGACAGCAACGTACTTTGCAAGTTGGTCTGGTTTATCCTGGTAATGGTGTGTTAGGATTAGGAGGAGGAAGCTCATTTGGAGCTTACCAACAAGCTTGGTTCGAACATTATTGGAATACTTATTCTTGTAATATTATGTTCCATGAATTAGGGCATGTTATGGGATATGGACATAGTAGTGCATTTACTTATGGTCCTTGGGCAGAACAGTTGATGAATAATTTTTATGTGAATAATTTGTCAAAAATGCCAATTGACTCAAAGACATACTTGAATAGTTCAAGTAATCCACACAAGTATTAATTATTAATTTTTTAGAAAGTGATAAGATTAGTTTATTTAAAGAATATAATTGCTGCAATATTTATTTTGGGAATAATGCAGTCTTGCAATAATAATGAATTGCTTCCTGAGAATGTAAATAATGGAGTGATATCGGGACAATTGATGGAAAGTAGAGGAACTGTAGAAAGTGGTGAAGTCTCTTATTTTTCTGGATATTTTACAGCAGTAGCTTTCGATGAAGATGGAACTTTAGTGATGATTAGAGAAAATATCAAAGTCGAGCAAAGCGGAAAGTTCAGTTTGACAGTTGGTAATAAATCCAAAAAATGTTATTTTATAGCTAATGCTCCTAAAGATGTGATTCCTGACTTTGGAGTTACTGAAACAGATTTTAAAGAATTTGTTATGAATGGAGTATTTAATGCGGATTTGGATCCTGTAATGTTGGGAGAGATAGATATGGATACATATCATTGGGAGCCTATAGTAATGAAGAGATGTGTGGCACGTATAGATTTGGATATACAGGTGTCTGGAATTTCTGTTAGACGTATTACAATGAAAGAGGTTGCAGATAGAAGTTTTCTTTTTCCTCACGAAACAGCCAATCCTGAAGGCTTGAATTTTACAGATCTTACAATAGATTTTGAAAATGGTGGATTGACCGAGAGTAAAGATAGATTAATGTATTTGCATGAACAAAATTCCAAAGCTCCAGTTGTAGTAATGGAGGCTATTGTTGATGGTAAAATGATGGAATTAAAGGAAAGTCTTCCTAAAAGAATTAAGAGAAATAGTTTGTATACTTTAAAGGTGTATGGAAATGGAGCTAAATTGAATATGGAATTTCAAGAGTCTGGTTGGCAAAGCGGACAGAATACAGGTTCTTCTATTGTGAAATTGGCTAAAGTTAATATTGAAAACTCACTTTTGGATGGTGCGAGAGTAAATGAAAAAGGTGATACTGTTTTTATTCCGTTTACAGATAAAACTATTTCTTTGGCTGTAAATACAGAAGAAGGAATGACTGTAAGAAGTGTTGGAAGTCTTAATTGGGCGAATGTAACAGTTGGGCATAACATCAGTCGTAGCAATGTTTCTATTGACAAGCAGACTATGGTTAATATTACCAGTCAAATGAAAAGAATCGGTTTACCAAAACAGTATTCTTATTTGGAATCTTTAGATAGTAACGGAGTTATAAAAGGACGTATTGTATTGGTGTTTGAGCCTAATCCGGTCAAAATGACAGGTTTACTTTCTTTTATGGATGATGCTTCTTTTGATTTTGATAGTTATAAAGATGGTGAATATGCTCGTTTCATTATACCAGAAGGTATGAAGGCCGAATTGGAATTTGCTCCAGGAGAAGATAATTGGGCTATTCTTAAAGATGCAGAAGATGGAACTGGAGCTTTGAGACTACTTGGAGGATGGAAGCCTAATGATTCTTCCGCTAATGGCAGAAGGCAGGAAGTAACACTTAAGATAAGTAATATTGATGGTAGCGATGCTGAATTATATACCATTAGTCGTAAGAATTATGGATTACCAGTTGTAAACATTGCTGGTAATTGGTGGTGTAAATATAACCTTAGAGGAACAGCGAATGATTTCGAAGATCAGATTCTGACAAATAATGATCCTGTTCAGATGGGTAGCAGTTTATTGGAGTATTTGCAGAGTTGTTCAGATGAAGAACTTATGGCTATTATGGGTGATCAGTATCAGGGAGGAAATATGGAAGGTATGCCTTTGGCTTTGTCTGAAGGGAAATTTATTTATCAGGGTTTTTCTTCTAATGTATCTGTAAACATTAACACCTTGGCAAAAACAATGGCTCCTGAGGGATATGAAATGCCTACAGGAAATGATTTTCGAAGACTTGTAGCATCGAATGACTATAAATTGCTATATGAATCTATGGTTTACAATAATAACATGAGTGGAGATGACGCTTACAGATTGAGATATTATCATGGAAATAGAAATGTAACTTTTGAAGGTGTTTCTTATGGAACAATTGGTTTCTATGATTTTTGTCAGGATACTTTTGAAGGTGATAATAGCAGACATCTTGTAATATACGGATGGGGGCATCAGTGGGAAGCTGCTGCTGGTTCAGTAGGTAATGATGATATTATTTTTGCAACCAATAGTGGAAGTACTACTTCATGGACTATGGAGGGATGGTTTGCTGAGAATAAAGGAAACTGGTTTAAATCTGCAACTCAAAATATTACTAAAACAAGAACAATCAGGTGTAAGAAATCACCTGTAGAATATATTTACTAATTTACTTAGATAATGAGAAATAAATTTTTATATATAGTTTCAAGTTTATTTATTGGACTCTCTTCATGTAGCAATGAAGATGTAGTAAAAGATATTAATGATGGTGGAAAGTTTTCTAGAGTTAGTATGGATTTTTCGCCATCGGATAATATAGAAAGTGTAAAGTGTGTATTTTTTAGAGATGGTAATCTTAGTTACGTTGGAACTGTACAGAATTCTAATAATGAGCTTAAGTTGCCATTGGAAGGACAAGGCAGTCTTTATCTTATAGCCAATGAAAAGAATACCATTAATCCATCTGTAGAGACTGGCATGAATGATGAAGAATGGCAAAATACATGTATTGGTCTTGATGAATCAGGTAAACCCATGGAGTTTGTATTTGGAAAGGTTGATGTGCTTAATGATGTAGCCGATTATTCTGTTATGATGAAAAGAGGTGTGGCGCGTTTCGATGTCGTTTATGCGTTACCTGGTACAGAAATAAGTAGTATTACATTGAAGGGAATGGCTGATAAGTCTTATTTGGTTGAAAAAGTACCGTTTTCTGTTCCGTCTGATGCCGGTAATATTGATATTAGGGTAGAACGTGCGAGTATGACTGGTCAGGACCAGACTGGAGTTTTTTATACATACGAGCAGATGAATCCAGAAGCTACAGTTGAGATTGAAATGCCTGATGGTAAAATAAATTCTGCCAAACTTCCTGAACAGATTAAAAGAAATAAGGTTTATACTCTTCAGATAGGACGTGATGGCAATTTGCATAGTATTACAGTAGGAGATTGGGTAAGAGAAGATGATGAAATCCTAAAGCCAGATCGTGATACTTATATAACAGTAAATATGAATAATAGTGTCTTGAATGGCAAGGCAACTATATTGCCTGATTCTAGAGGTCTTTCTGTAAGTTATCTGCCTGCTGTGATCGATGTTGCACTTGATTGCGCTGAAGAACTTGAATATGTGAATACAGGTAATAGTATGATAGATGTAGTGCAGATTAATCCTGATGCTTCTACTTTGGCAGAAAGAAATGTATTCAGAATTTCAAAGAAACTTATCGCTCCAAATTTTTCAACAGAAGAAGTTAAACTTCAATTTAAGCGTAAGGCTTTTGAAGAGATTTATGAAGAAGATCAGTTGACAGTAATTCTTGAAAAGAATGATGATACTTTAGAAGGTCTTCTTGATTTCAATAACGATAGCTATGAATGTGATTTTGGCAAATACATCGAAGGTAACTTGGGTGTTTATACTGTAGGTGAAGGTAAAACACTTTCTTTGGAAGTTTCTGAAGATAATCCTTGGGTGAGATTGGTTGAAGTTCCTGAGAATAGAAATTCATATATTATACAGGCAGGATGGAAACCTAATGATCCGGAAGCTGATGGAAGGGTACAATCTGCAAAACTGATAATAACAGACAGTAACGGAAACAAACAGGAATATACTGTTAAAAGAAGAAATTTTGGTCTGCCAGTAATAAAATTAAATGATATATGGTGGTGTAAGTACAACGCAATTGGAAATTCTAAAGATTTTAATGATCAGATTTTATGCGCAAATGATCCGGCAAGAATTTCAGGACAAACAGTATTGGACTATTTAAAGAATTGTACTGATGATGAATTCTTGAAGTTATGGAATTCTGCTTATGGAGGAAATAGCGGACAGGCTATGACTGCTGTATATAAAAACGGCAAGTTTGTTCTTGATGGCTATAAATCAAATGAATCAGTACATATAAATCATCAGGATCCTAAACTTTTAGCCCCTGAAGGTTATGAAATGCCTACTTTTGATGATTATAAGAGAATTTTAGGAACATTCTCAGTGCCTACAGCTCCAACTCCTTTCAATCCAAGTAATGGAGGAGAAGCTTATAGATCTGAGATTTTTATGGATAGAAGAGAAGGTGTTATGATGGGAGATGCTCTAATGCCTGAAATGAGATTTATTACAGTTAGCAGCTTGAAAGGTAAAGGTACAGAACCTCTCACTATTTATGGTGTTGGTTGCCAGTGGAATAATGATGGAATAAATAGTAACTGGTTGTTGATAGCCAATTATAACCCAAGTACAACTGGTTGGTTATATAAGCCTACAAATGGAAACTTAGAACATAATGGGGCTTCAGCAAACAATACTAGAATTCTCAGATTTAAAAAGTCTGATGTAGAATACATATATGGCGAGTAATGATATTTAAATCATAGTTCTTAACAAATCATAAAAATTTAATAAAATGAAAACAAAGTATATTTGTTTGTTGTTTTTATAGTATAAAAAAATCAACAAGTATTTAGCACTTTAATTGTGTATTAGTTTTTGTTTTATTAAATTTTTTTGTTTGAAAAATAGATTAGATTTAAGGTATGAAAGAAACTTATGTAAAACCAGAAGTAGAAGTAATGGAGTTTGAAGTTGAAGGTGTTTTGTGTAGTTCAGATTTTGGAGCTACAGCACCCGATTTGGATTGGGGAGAATGGCCTTCACGTGGAGCTTGGTAAAAATATATATGTATTTTTTTGATTTTTATTATATGAATAAAATATTTTTAGGTATTAGTATATTATCGGTTGTATCTTTATTTGGATCATGCTCCAATGATTTTGAAGAATCAAGCAACAATGGAAATATCTCTAATAATGGACCGAAAGAAGTAATATTTACAGTAAAAGATTTTGAAAGAGATAATAGCTCAAGAACAAATTTAGAGATAACAGAAAATGGAGCAAGTTTTACTTGGGCAGCTAATGATACAGTCGGAGTCTTTCCTTCCCAAGGTGATCAGGTTTCTTTTGTTATGCAGGCTGGATCTGGTACTGGAAGTGCTTCATTTAATGGTGGAAGTTGGGGACTAAAAGAAAGTTCTACGTATTACGCGTATTATCCTTTTAGCAGAAAGTATTTTAATGGCCAGAACTCTGATAGTAATATATGGGTAAATTATAAAGGTCAGTCGCAAGTTGGAAATAATAATACTTCAACAACTGGTAATTATGATTTCTTGTGTGCTACAGGTTTGACACCTGAGGATGAACGCTTGCTCTTTCAGTTTGAACATTTGGGTGCAATGGTTCAGATTGTAGTGAAGTCTACCGAAAGAATTGATATAAGGAAAATCTCTCTTGCTACCGAGGATGAGGAGTTTATGATTGATGGCTATTATAATCTTAAGGATGAATATCCAGTGTATGTTCCAGTAAAAAAGAGTAAGACTATAAGTCTGGCAACAAAGAATCTTGTTTGCGATGCAAATACTATGGCTGTAGGGTATATGATGGTTCCTCCAACTAACCTGACTGGTAAGAGTCTCACTATTAGAGTGTATGACGAACTCAATAGAATGTATTCTTATAAATATTCTGTTGCAGGTGAGTTTAAAGCAGGAAAAATATATAGTCTAAAGGCTGCTGTAACTCCAAGCACTGAAAATCCAGACGAAATTTACGATAAGATGGAACTCAGTTGCAACATGGATGCTTACCTAAAGGATAATAGTAGTTTGGGAGAGAATCTTAAAGTTTCAGTTTTTGCTGATTTTTATAATGAAGGTGAATTGCTGATGAAGCCTTTCGTTTCTGATAAAAATGGAAACATGAATTACTCCGGCGGAACTATGTATTTGCCTCAGGATCATGACTTGACATTGTATGCTATATATGGTAGACTTGCAAATTGGAATGAGAATGAATTAATGCCGGCAGTTTATAAGTATACAGTTAGAAATGAACAGTCAGAAGCAAATTATTTTGAGAATGACCTTATGTATGCTGCCAATAAAGTGACATCGGATGGAAATAATTCAGAAATTCTGTTCTCTCATGTATGCTCTGGTATAAGAATAGGTATTAAGGCTGCTCCGGAAGCAAGTCTGTTGGCTGAGAAGCAGGTTGATGTTATATTGAATAATTTGTATATTTCAGGTAATTTAAATATGAAAACCGGAGATCTCAGTCCTGCAACAGATACATCTAAGGGTATGATTGATCTTGGTAAGGTGAATTTTGTAAATAGTTTTGGCGATACCGATATTTATGCAAAAGCAACGGTAATTCCACAAAAGCTTGAACGTGGTACAGAACTTATAACCATTAGGAACGGTAACAAGGTATTTAAATATACTATTGATAAATTGAATGGATTAACACTTGAACCTGGTAAAATCCATACATTCGAAATAGAAATAGATGGCGACAGTAATATTTCTGTTACAACTTCTATAGCAGAATGGGAAGTCGGTGAAACTATTATCATTGATTAATAATATTCAGTTCCGTAATAATGTATAAAATAAATGGGATGTTATGTTGGTTTTTACCAAAGTAACATCCCATTTTTATAATGTATAGTATATGTTTCTTTTTAATGTTTCCTATATGTTTTCTTGTTGTTAATTGACAATGTATTGAATTTTATTTAAGTTTGCATTATTATGAATTCTTGTATATGGAACATTGTATTGTTGGTAATATTTATGGATATAAATAATATAAGGAACAGCATAAAAAAATACTATCCAGTGACAGATGAATCAATAGAGCAATTGTCTAGACATTTTAAAATACACCATTTCCCGGCAAAACATATTATAATAAGAGGTGGAATTATAGACAGAAATGTCTATTTTATTGAGAAAGGATTGACCCGTTCTTATTGTCTAGTAGATGGTGTAGAACATACCACATGGTTTTCCAAAGAAGGCGACATAACATTCGGTTTGCTTTGCCTTTATCATAATGTTGCAGGATTTGAGTTTGTAGAAACTGTTGAGCCAACACTTGCTTATTCAATACCTGTTAATGTACTTAATGAACTATATGACAGAAATATTGAAATTGCAAATTGGGGTAGGGTGGTCCATCAGGAATGTTTGCTTTCATTACAGTGTGTCAGAATAGATAATCTTACTATGACTGCAAAAGAAAGATATCAGGCACTTCTTCGTACATTCCCTGATATATGCAGTAGAGTCAATTTAGGATATATAGCTTCATTTTTAGGTATATCGTTATCTACATTGAGTAGGATTAGAGCGGAAAGATAAATGTTGGAAATATATTTTGACCTACATCAAAAAAAAGTTGTTTTACCAATTCTAATTTTGTGGTCAAAAAAAGCCATGAAAGATTTGTCTGTAATTGAAAATGAAAAACGTAATGTAGGACTTGATATTGTAAAATTTATAGCAATCTTTATGATGATAGCTGTTCATTGTACAGATAACGTGAGTCCGGCCGAAAGATCACAACCGTGGTATAATTTATGGGGTAGTTTTTATGGTTCGTTTATGCGTCCCGCCATACCTTTATTTGTAATGGTAACAGGAGCATTGCTTCTACCTGTAAAACAAGGTTTGTCAGATTTCTATGCCAAACGATTGTCCCGACTTGTTGTCCCATTTCTTGTATGGTCAGTATTATATAATTTGTTTCCATGGATTACAGGTTTGCTTGGTTTTTCTCCATCGGTAATAAATGATTTCTTTGTATGGGCAGTTCCGGATCAGTCTTTTACATCAGCTCTGCATAATATACTAATGATTCCGTTTAATTTTTCAATGTATGCTGTACAGATGTGGTATGTATATCTTTTGATAGGCCTTTATCTTTACATGCCTGTTTTTTCTGCCTGGATAAGGCAAGCTTCTGTTAACGAACAGAGGTTTTTTATTGTAATTTGGTTTATCTCTCTTTTTGTTCCATATTTACGTGAGTTTCTTACAAAAGATCTATGGGGCACATGTTCATGGAATGAGTTTGGATTGTTTTACTACTTCTCTGGTTTTAATGGATATCTTTTACTCGGATATTATATTATTCACAATAGAATTACTGTAAGCTGGAAAAAACTGTTTTGGATCGGTGTACCATTATTTGTAGTCGGATATTGTATTACCTTCTTTGGATTCAAGTCAATGACAGCTGTACCTGGGCAATCAGTAGAATTAGTTGAATTGTTCTTTACATATTGTACTCCTAATGTTCTTATGATGACACTTCCTATATTTATGTTATTTCAGAAGATTAGAGTTAACTCTGATATTGTAAAGCATTTTGTTGTTATTGTTTCAAAATGTACATTGGGAATCTGGATGTCGCATTATCTGTTTCTTGGACCTTGTTATATGTTTATTGAATCACTATCTGTACATACCATGGTTAAATTGGTTATCTGTACAGTGTTATTATTATCCATAACTTGTACATTTGTATATATTGTCAGGAGAACAGGGAAGTTAGGCCGATGGATTATGGGGTAGTAAATATTATTAAAATGTTATATAAAGTGCATATTTTGCTGTTTTGAACTGATATGTATATTAAAATAATAGGTAAATCCTTGCAGGGGGTATAATTTATTCCCTGTAAGGTAAAATGTTCTATCCTGAATATAGGAAAAAAACAGAATTATAATCTAATTATTAAGATATTCTGAAATTCTATTGCCACTAAACTCTATTGCCACTACTAAATTCCTACTGTCCCTAAATATATAATGCCCCTATGTAAAAGCTACACCAATAGTTGATTTTGGGGTGTAAAAAAAAGGTGTAAATCTCATAACTGATTGATTTACACCTTTTATTGCGGAGAGGGAGGGATTCGAACCCCCGGTACCTCGCAGTACAACGGTTTTCAAGACCGCCGCAATCGACCACTCTGCCACCTCTCCAAAACTTCGTTCTGAAGTGCTTTCCTTTTCGAAAGCGATGCAAAGGTACGACTTTTTTTCTTATCTGCAAATATTTCTCTACTTTTTTTGAAATATTTTTTCATTATCGTACCTTTGTATCCGCTTTTAAGGCCATAATCTACCTTTTATGATTCATAAAAAGTAATAATAAAGGTATATTTAATATACATTATTTATGTATAACCATTGATAATATCAAGATATTGGAAAAATTAATTTATTAGTTAGTTTTTATTTTGATTCGCTTTAATGCTTGAAAAGAGATTTCAATAATAATAGATAATAGGTTTAGAAAAAATAATAAAGAATATCATATATAACTCATGATTTACCCTCATAACTTTGAACAAAAAATCGGTTTTGATCAAATAAGAACTCTCATAAAGAACAAATGTCTCTGTAGTCTTGGTGAAGAACAAGTTGATGAAATGAATTTTTCGGATGACTTTAATGACATCAACCGACAGTTGGAACAGGTTACGGAATTTGTAAGCATATTACAGGGTGAAGAAGATTTTCCTGATCAGAATTTCTTCGATGTGCGCTCTTCCCTTAAGAGAATTAGGGTAGAAGGTATGTATATGGATGAGTCAGAATTGTTTGATTTAAGACGTTCTCTTGAAACCATACGTAATATCGTTAGCTTTTTTCAGAAAGAAGATGATGGAGATGAAGATTCAGATTTAAATAATACTCCATATCCCAATTTGAAGGAACTTGCCGGAGACGTGATGGTTTTTCCGCAGCTCACAAGTAGAATAAACAATATACTCGACAAATTCGGAAAAATTAAAGACAACGCATCTCCTGAACTTCTTCAGATAAGAAGAGAATTGTCTGCTACGGCTGGAAGCATTTCAAGGAATCTTACATCTATTCTGCGTAAGGCTCAGGCTGAGGGGTATGTCGACAAGGATGTGACTCCAACCGTACGCGACGGACGTCTTGTTATTCCTGTCGCTCCTGGAATGAAGAGAAAAATCAGAGGTATTGTACATGATGAGTCGGCCACAGGAAAGACTGTTTTTATAGAACCGGCCGAGGTTGTAGAAGCCAATAACAGAATCCGTGAGCTTGAAGGTGAAGAAAGAAGGGAAATAATCCGTATTCTTACAGAGTTTTCAAAGGAGATCCGTCCGCACATTCCTGCTATTCTTCTTTCTTATGCATTTCTTGCAAAAATAGATTTCATAAGAGCCAAAGCTATTTTCTGTATAGAAATAAAAGGTGTAAAACCTTCGTTCGAAAACCGTCAGATAGTTGATTGGTTTGATGCAATTCATCCTTTGCTTCAGATGTCTCTCAGTAAGCATAATAAAAAAGTAGTACCACTTGAAATCGCACTTGACAGAAAGAATAGAATTCTGCTTATATCCGGACCAAATGCCGGAGGTAAATCAGTATGTCTTAAAACTGTAGGATTATTGCAGTATATGCTTCAGTGTGGTATTCTTGTGCCTATGAACGAACGTAGTCACGCGGGCATATTTGGAAGCATTTTTATAGATATAGGTGATGAACAGAGTATAGAGGATGATTTAAGTACATATTCGTCACATCTGACTAATATGAAAAATATGATGAAAAACTGCAATGACCGCAGTATAATACTCATAGATGAATTCGGAGGAGGTACAGAGCCGCAGATTGGTGGGGCTATAGCCGAAGCTGTTTTGAAAAGATTCAATGCAAAGAAAACTTTCGGTGTTATCACAACCCATTACCAGAATTTAAAGCACTATGCCGAAGATAACGAAGGTGTTATAAATGGTGCAATGCTTTATGACAGACATGAAATGCGTGCTCTTTTCCAATTGCAGATTGGTAATCCCGGAAGTTCATTTGCTGTAGAAATAGCCAGAAAAATCGGCCTTCCTGAAGAGGTAATAGCAGATGCATCAGAGATTGTAGGTAGTGAATATATCCAAAGCGACAAATATCTTCAGGATATTGTACGCGACAAGCGATACTGGGAAACTAAGCGACAGAACATCAGAAAACGTGAAAAGCAAATGGAAGATACCATTGCTCTTTACGAAAAGGAATTGGCCGAACTTGAGAAAAACAGAAAGGAAATTCTTAAGAAAGCAAAGGAAGAGGCCGAAAGACTGCTTCAGGAGTCGAATGCAAAAATTGAAAATACTATCCGTACTATAAAAGAAGCACAGGCTGAAAAGGAACGTACTAAAAATGCAAGGCAGGAGCTTACTGATTTCCGTCAGGAAGTAGAAAAACTTGATAAGGCAGCATTGGAAGAAAAGATTGCCAGAAAAATGGACAAGTTGCGTGAGAAACAGGAACGCAAAAAAGAAAGGAAAGAACAGAAGGCTAATAAGGCAGAAACTGCTGTTCAGGCTCCAAAAGTGAAACCTATTGAAGTTGGCGGACATGTAAGAATTAAAGGTCAGACAAGTGTAGGGCAGGTCATGGAGATAAACGGAAAGAATGCTGTAGTAATGTTTGGCTTGATGAAAACTAATGTAAAGACCGATCGCCTTGAACATGCAGAAGCTCCAAAACCAACTCTTACCACTACAAAGGCAAGCTTTGTAAGTAGTGCTACACAGGACAGTATGTATGAGAAAAAGTTGAATTTCAAGCATGAAATTGATGTAAGGGGCATGAGAGCAGATGAAGCCATACAGGCTGTTACTTATTTTATAGATGATGCTATACTTGTGGGTGTGAGTCAGGTAAGAATTTTGCACGGAACAGGTTCTGGTATATTACGGACTATGATAAGACAATATTTATCTACCGTTCCTAATGTAAAGAGTTTCCACGATGAACATGTACAGTTCGGTGGTGCAGGGCTGACTGTAGTGAATCTGTAATAATTGTAAATTCTTGCATTTATACTGAATAACTGTTTTATTAAGCATTACTACCTGCCCATGGTGTATATTTATATATAAAAATATATTCCGTTTGCAAAATAGTGGTAAACAATGTTGAATGTTTGTATTTTTGACTTTCAGATGACAAATTTAAATATTAATTTTGCAGGCAGAAATAATAATAAAGAAATCATATAACATGAAATCTATCAGAGAATTATACCGCATCGGAACAGGTCCGTCAAGTAGTCATACTATGGGACCGAGAAAGGCTGCTGAAATGTTTTTGGCAAAACATCCCGAAGCCAGTTCATTTCAAGTAATACTTTACGGAAGTTTGGCTGCTACCGGTAAAGGTCACATGACCGATGTAGCTATTATAGATACACTTCAGCCTCATGCTCCGGTTGAAATAATATGGAAAGCCCACATCTTTTTCCCTTTCCACCCAAACGGGATGACATTTAAGTCGCTTGATGAAAATAAGCAAGTAACTGATGAATGGACTGTTTTTAGTGTCGGTGGAGGTGCTCTTGCAGAAGAAGGTCAAGACCAGAAAGCCACTAAAGATGTATATGATATGCGAACCATGAGTGAAATTCTATATTGGTGCAAGCATACAGGCAGAAGTTACTGGGAGTATGTGGAACAATGTGAAGGACAGGAAATATGGGATTATCTGGCAGAAGTATGGCAGACTATGAAAGAAGCCATTAAGAGAGGACTTGATGCCGAAGGAGTTCTTCCCGGTCCGTTGAATCTTACAAGAAAAGCTTCTTCCTATTATATCAGGGCAAAGGGATATAAAGAGTCTCTAAGACAAAGAGGACTTGTTTTTGCTTATGCTCTTGCTGTGAGTGAGGAAAATGCTTCGGGTGGTAAGATTGTTACGGCTCCTACTTGCGGGTCGTGTGGAGTTGTTCCTGCTGTCTTATATTATCTTCAGGAAAGCAGGGATTTTAGTGATGCAAGAATCTTAAGGGCCTTGGCTACAGCAGGTCTTGTAGGTAATATAGTGAAACATAATGCGTCTATTTCGGGAGCGGAAGCCGGATGTCAGGCCGAAGTGGGTGTTGCATGTTCTATGGCATCGGCCGCAGCCAGCCAGTTGTTTGGTGGAAGTCCTGCCCAAATAGAATACGCTGCAGAAATGGGGCTTGAACATCATCTTGGTATGACTTGCGACCCTGTGTGCGGACTGGTGCAAATACCTTGTATCGAGAGAAATGCTTATGCTGCAGCACGAGCCCTCGATGCAAACATCTACTCAGCATTTACCGACGGACATCATCGTGTTTCGTTCGATAAGGTAGTGGAGGTTATGAAGCAGACTGGTCATGATTTGCCTTCACTTTATAAAGAGACAAGCGAAGGCGGGCTTGCTAAGAATTATCAGCAGATGTAATATTCAAATTTGATATAATAATATAATAAAAAAGGTTATGACTGAATCTTATACAAGATTTGATCATAACCTTTTTTTGTTATATACTGTTTTGAACAAATTTCAATAATCTGATAATATGAAATATTATAGAGTCACTTTACTTCTACCCGCAATTACTAATAGAAGTAATAAGGATAGTCACTTCTGATACCTTCTACTCCAAAACTTATTGAACTGCTTTCACCTAACTTGAAATTGATCATGCCACCGAATTTGTCAGGGCTGAAATTAGGAAGTGGATAATACACTGGTGAACGCTTGGGCATGAGAGACTTATTGCCATATCCGTAAAGTGTTATTTTATCGTTTACCTTAAATGCGGCTACAGCAGCTATACCAATATTCTTATAATTAATTCTTCCCCAATCCATATTGGTAGCATATAATCCTCCGGCAATGCTAAGTCGGCTGTTTATAGGGACTGCATACATGAAAGCAGCATCCTGGCCAAATCCTACTCCAGAAGGGGCAAATTTATCGGGACTGAAAGTAACGCTCATACCCAAAGATGCATTAAAGCCTTCATGGAGTTCCCAATTGGCGTAACTATGATAAAATGGAGTTATTCCATACATGCTGAATGGGCTATATATGCCACTCTGAGGTATTGGAGCTGTAAGCTTCAGTCCGTTTCCGGAATCAGTAATTGCTGTATTTGTTCCTGTATTTAAAACCTGAATTGTATCGTTGCAGGATTTGGAGTTTACGGTACTATCATTATTAATTACATTAATATCAGATGTTATAACATCTGATGTTACCTTATGCTCGTTTGCAGACTGTGCTTTGGCAAAAAATGGAAATGCCGAAGCTACTATAATAAGAATTGTAAATGATAATATATTGTATTTCATATCTTAGTATATTTTTATTAGGTATTAAATGTCTTTCAAAGATATGTATTATGAATCAATATATTATTCTGATACAGATAATTTTATACTTTTTTGTAGAGTATATATATTTTTTGTCAGGGTGTGTTTTGCAGATTATTGATGTTTTAAGTTTTGTCGGTGTTTTGTTGATGTTTTATATTTTATTGTATCTGTGGGAGATGCATATAAAAAAAGCTGCCCCATATATAATGAGACAGCTTGAATTTCTTTTCTGTTAGCAGATTATGCTTCAGCTGAGAAAGGAACTACAGAAACATAGCTCTTGTCTTCGCGACCTCTTTTGAAGCATACAGTACCATCTACCAATGCGTAAAGAGTGTGGTCACTACCCATACCTACGTTTTCACC
>artificially_reared_2__coassemble_611_pt1 | contig 17292 bp, 15 predicted proteins | sample artificially_reared_2__metabat2_high_PE_035 | metagenome-assembled genome bin artificially_reared_2 | reverse complement strand
TTTCAAAAGAACTACGTAATATATCTAATCAAAAACGTAGAATAAGATTATTTTTTACTTTACAATAGAATGCCTTTATAAATCCGGCATAGATATATTCATCGGATTTTAATTCTACCCTCAACAGAAGCGTCAACAAACTTACCTTTTTTATTACACTCCGTTACATAATTAAGCAGTAATTCCCTAAGTACACAGTTTTTAGGCAAAGTTTTAGATTTTGCTTTCTTAAAGGCAAGCATTTTATCATTACCTTCGGCAAGATAGTCGATAGTAGCTACCGTATATTCCTTATTCGAATCAATATCTTTACCATTAATCTTTGCACTGACAAGTTTACCGTCATCAGATATTTCCAAAGAAGCACCACTTAATCCTTCACCATATACAGAAGCAATCTGCTCAAAAAGTTCCATTACAGTTTTGCCATCCATAGTAAGTATGCATAAAGCATTTTCGAATGGAGCAATCTCGAATATATTTCCATAAGTAATTTCACCCTTTGAGATTGAACTACGGATTCCACCCATATTCATAACAGCAATATCGGCCTGTTTTCCTGTCACCTCAAAAACACTGTTACGTAAAATATCTGCAATAAGATTTGATAATGGTGACTCAGGACGATACGATTTCAAATCATTAGCAGCATATCCCACTACAGGAGACATAATACTGTCAATACTGTTTTTATATCGCTCTACCAAAGCCAAAGCCTGTCTATCCGGATTGGTATCATACTCCGATGTAATAGGTTCACGGCCACCTTCTACACCGATAATAGAATAACCAGAGTGACATGATGAAAGAAACAGCATGCCCCAAAACACTCCCAATTTTATCCCGCTTTTTATTTTCATATTATTCATTTGATATAAAGATTTGGGCGAAATTAATGAAAAATGCCCATTATTACAAGAAATGATATCTATGAAGAAAAAAGAAACAAAAAAAACGAGATAACTCTTTGGTATATTGGCAGAAATGCCTAACTTTGCACCGCTTTCGCGCAATCGCTGTCAAAGAAGAGTTACTTGATATGTTGCGTTGTAACGATAAACAATTTAATTTATAAAAAACAATGGATTTAATTAAAATTGCAGAAGAAGCATTTGCTACTGGCAAACAGCATCCTTCATTCAAAGCTGGTGACACAATTACAGTAGCATACCGTATCGTTGAAGGTAGCAAGGAACGCGTTCAGTTGTATCGTGGTGTTGTTATCAAAATCTCAGGTCATGGTGAAAAGAAACGTTTCACTGTACGTAAAATGTCAGGAACTGTTGGTGTTGAACGTATTTTCCCTTTGGAATCTCCAGCTATCGACAGCATCACTGTTAACAAAATCGGTAAAGTACGTCGTGCTAAATTGTACTATTTGCGTGCTCTTACTGGTAAGAAAGCTAGAATTCAGGAAAAACGCGTTAACGCATAATCTTGAAAACTATTATTCCTTACATAGAAAAAGGTCTGTACAAATCTGTGCAGACCTTTTTTTATTGCTCATATTCGCTTACAAGCCTTTATTATCACTGTATTATACTATAGAAATACAATCCACATTTAACCATCCATACATTATAACACAATAATTACAACTTCAATAAACATAAACTAATCTACCCCAATCATTATCTATCAACGAATAAAAAACGGATCTGACACCATTAAAGATACCAGATCCGCTTATAAATCTATCGTATTATAATAAAGTAAAATATACCAGAAAGCAGTTTAATACAACCCTGTAGAAATCACTTTACCATTATACTTTTCTATTTAAAATAAAATCAGTTTTCTCTGACTTCCCATCCCAATGCACTTGCTCCAAGAACAGCAGCATCAGCATCCTTCAACTGTGACAAAAGCAATTTAGTCTTACCAGCATAAATCTTCAATACGTTCTCATCAAGCGCTTTCTGAATAGGATTCATAATAAGATCACCTGATTTAGCAAGACCGCCAAACAAAATAATAGCTTCAGGACTTGAGAATGCAATAAAGTCAGCCAAAGCCTGACCTAAAATTTTACCGGTAAATTCAAATATATCCAAAGCCAATTTATCACCCTTGATTGCTGCATCATAAACATCCTTAGAAACGATCTTTTCAGCAGGAATTTCTCTAAGCAAACTTGGCTCTGAACGTGCTACAAGGAATTCACGTGCTGTGCGGGCAACACCTGTAGCAGAGCAGTAAGTTTCCAAACAACCTTTACGTCCACAACCACACTGACGACCTTCACGATTTACAATCACATGACCAAGCTCACCGGCAAAACCATCATGTCCATAAACCAACTGACCATTTATAACGATTCCGCTACCTACACCTGTACCAAGAGTTATCATTATAAAATCCTTCAATCCACGTGCAGCGCCATAAGTCATTTCACCTATCGCAGCAGCATTGGCATCATTTGTAAGAGCAGTAGGGATACCAAGTTTATCTTCGAACATTGCAGCCAAAGGAATAACTCCTTTCCATGGAAGATTTGGAGCAAATTCAATAGTACCGTTATAATAGTTACCGTTAGGAGCACCAACACCCATACCCTTGAATTTTTCTGCACCACCTACCTGTTGCAATAATGGAATAAGCTTTTTACATACAGCATCAACATAATCATCAATCTTATCGTATTCCTGAGTTTTGATTGAATCAGATGCTAATACATTACCACGAGAATCAACGATACCGAAAACAGTGTTTGTACCGCCGATATCCATACCAACCACATAAGGTTTTTCCATATTTACAGTCATGACATTTATTGTTTAGGGTTAATTAATAATGACAAAAATATAAAATTGATAGCTATCACACAAATTTTTTCAAAAAATAATGATACAAGTCAATTATATTTTTCTAATTTAGCCGCAAATATCAAATATGGCAACAAAATGATTCAATTAAAGAATATCAACAAGACTTATCACAATGGAGCTCCATTGCATGTGTTAAAAGGCATCAATCTGAAAATAGAAAAAGGAGAATTCGTTTCTATTATGGGTGCATCCGGTTCTGGAAAATCCACATTATTGAACATATTGGGAATTCTTGATAACTATGATACAGGGGAATACACTCTTAATGATGTGCTTATAAAAGATCTAAGTGAGACTAAAGCTGCCGAGTACAGAAACAGAATGATTGGATTTATTTTTCAGTCGTTTAATCTGATTTCTTTCAAGAATGCAATGGAAAATGTGGCACTTCCTCTTTATTACCAAGGAGTGGGAAGAAAGAAAAGAAATGAACTTGCCATGGAATACCTCGACAAATTAGGATTAAAAGAATGGGCTCACCACATGCCTAACGAATTGTCGGGCGGACAAAAACAAAGGGTAGCCATTGCAAGAGCTCTTATTTCAAAGCCACAAATAATTCTTGCAGACGAACCTACGGGAGCACTCGACAGTAAAACTTCTGTTGAGGTGATGAATATCCTGAAAGAGTTGCACGAAAAAGAAGGACTTACTATTATTATTGTAACACATGAAAGTGGTGTTGCAAACCAGACAAATAAAATTATCCATATAAAAGACGGAATAATAGAAAGAATAGAAGATAACATCGACCACAATGCTTCTCCTTTCGGAAAAGACGGTTTCATGAAATAATAACAAACACAACACTATTTCTATTTATAACAAAAGCCATATCAAATTATGAGAGACCTTATAGAAGAAATATATGGTACTATAATGCGTAACAAGCTTCGTACAGCTTTGACGGGATTTGCTGTAGCATGGGGGATATTTATGCTTATAGTACTGCTTGGGGCTGGAAACGGACTAATTCACGCCTTCGACAACCAGTCGGCCGACATGAAAATGAATACCATGAAAATTTATCCCGGAGTTACATCAAAGGCATTCCACGGTCTGAATGAAGGCAGAAGCATATCATTAAATGAAAGCGACCTGAAAATAACAGCCAAAAGATTTCCTGAAAATATAATTGAAGTTGGCGCAACATCAAGTCATAGCGGTATACTTACATACGGCAAAGAAAATGTAAGCATCACCATAAATGGAGTTTTTCCAAATCACACAGAAATGGAAGCCATACGACTTACCGATGGAAGATTCATCAACGAAAAAGATATCAGCCAGCGCCGTAAGGTTATCGTTCTGCATCAGAAAACAGCAGACATCTTGTTTCCGAAAACTCAAGCTATAGGGAAGTACATTACTTCACAAGGAGTTATATATCAGGTAGTAGGTATATATTCCGACCAGAACAGTTTTTCTCCTACAGCCTTAGTACCCTTTTCCACCCTACAACTCATATACAATAAAGGTGATAGCATAGAAAACATTCTTTTCTCCACCAAAAATCTTACAAGCCAAGCAAGTAATGATGAATTTGAAGCCAAATATCGTGCTGCTATTGGAAAGAACAATAACTTCTCTCCTACCGACGACAGCGCTATCTGGATATGGAACAGATTTACACAATACCTTCAGAAACTTGAAGCAACCAATATTCTGAACATATCTATATGGGTTATAGGAATCTTTACTTTATTAAGCGGTATTGTGGGAGTAAGTAACATTATGCTCATCACCGTAAGAGAAAGGACACATGAGTTTGGCATCAGAAAAGCTCTTGGAGCAAAACCTTCTTCTATACTGTGGCTGATTATTTCAGAGAGTGTTGTTATCACTACATTCTTCGGATACATAGGTATGGTAGCAGGCATAGCAGCAACAGAATACATGAATATAGTAGCAGGACAGCAAGTTATGGATGCCGGAGTTTTTTCAATGACTTTTTTTGAGAACCCTACAGTAGACTTGAGTATTGCCATTCAGGCTACTTTGACACTAATTATAGCAGGAACATTGGCCGGACTGTTTCCTGCGCGTAAAGCAGTTATGATCCGACCCATAGAAGCACTTAGAGCAGACTGATTATGATTCGATTCGACTTAGACACATGTGAGGAAATCATTCTCACCATTACAAGAAACAAGACACGCAGTTTACTTACTGCATTCGGCATATTTTGGGGAATATTTATGCTTGTGGCTCTCATGGGTGGGGCTCAAGGAGTACAAGACCTGCTTGCCAAACAGTTTGTGGGCTTTGCCACCAACTCAGGATTCATGGGCACAAATCAAACGAGCAAGGCATATAAGGGATTCCAGCAGGGACGTTTCTGGGAACTGACCAACAAAGATGTAGACCGCGTAAAAATGAATGTTCCCGAAATAGATGTGGTAACTCCCAATATTACCAAATGGGGAGTAGACATGGTTTATAATGAAAACAAGACCTCAGGTACTCTTAAAGGCCTTTATCCTATTTATGCCAAAATAGAAGAGCCTCAAATCTCCATGGGAAGATACATCAATGATATGGATATACAGAACAGAAGAAAAGTTTGTGTGCTTGGAAGCCGTATCTTCGAGACTCTTTTCCCCGATAAGAACAATCCTTGTGGAAAATATATCGAAGTCAACGGAATTTACTATCAGGTAATAGGCGTAAATATGGCAGCCGGCAACATGTCTGTTCAAGGACAGGCCGAAACTTCTATTATTATTCCTTTTTCTACAATGCAGCAAAACTATAACTTCGGCGATAAAATACAGATGTTGAGCTTTACTGCCAAGAAAGGATATCCTATAAGTGAAGTGCAAGAAAAAGTTGAACAGGTTATAAAGCGTGCACATAATGTACATCCCGACGACAAGCAGGCTGTAATAAGCGTAAATGCTGAAGCTATGTTTGGAATGATGGATAATCTGTTCTCCGGAATAAGAGTATTAGGATGGATGGTAGGACTTGGAACATTATTGGCAGGGGCCATTGGTGTAAGTAATATTATGATGGTTACTGTGAAGGAAAGAACTACAGAAATTGGCATACGCAGAGCCATTGGTGCCCGTCCCGATGATATATTATACCAGATTCTTTCAGAAAGTATGGTCTTAACCATAATAGCTGGTATGAGCGGAATAAGCTTTGCTGTATTCTTGCTTAATATAGTTGAAACGGCGGCCTCAACACCTACATCTCCGGCTCATTTCCAGATAAGCTTTTGGGGGGCGATAGGAGCATGTATACTATTGCTTGTTTTAGGACTCCTGGCTGGTCTTGCACCTGCATTTAGGGCCATGGCTGTAAAACCAATCGAAGCCATAAGAGACGAATAATTGTTGCACTCTTACATGATTTATCAGGAAGAAAAAATTTAATTACACACAGATAAAAATTAATGGAAATAATATATAAAAGTTTTGAAGTATGAAGAAGTTTGTTAGAATAGCAGTATTGGTATTGATAGGATTGCTGTTTATAGGTACATTTGTTTTCTTATTCCAGAAATCACAACCCAAAGAGACCGAATATGAATTACTTAAGGTTGTTAAATCAGACATCGTACAAACCACTGTAGCTACCGGAAAAATCGAACCGAGAGATGAAGTGCAAATTAAACCTCAAATATCCGGAATCATATCCGAAGTGTATAAGGAAGCCGGAGAAACTGTAAAAAAAGGAGAAATAATAGCTAAAGTTAAAGTTATTCCCGAATTGGGACAGTTAAACTCAGCAGAGAGTAGAGTACGACTTGCAGAAATGAACGGACGTCAGGCTGAAACTGACCTTGAACGTATGAAAACATTATACGACAAGAAACTTGTAAGCAGTGAAGAGTATGAAAAGACTCTTCTCACAACCCAGCAGGCAAGAGAAGAAATTCAGGCTGCGAAAGATAACTTGGAGATTATTAAGGAGGGTATCACCAAAAACAGTGCCTCATTCAGCAGTACACTTATACGATCTACTATCGATGGTCTTATACTGGATGTTCCTATAAAAGTGGGAAACTCTGTTATTATGAGTAATACTTTCAATGATGGAACCACAATCGCTACAGTTGCAGATATGAGCGACCTTATTTTCAGAGGAAATGTTGATGAAACTGAAGTAGGAAAAATAAATGTAGGTATTCCTGTAAACATTACTCTTGGTGCTCTTCAGAATATGAAATTCGATGCCGAGCTTGAATATATATCTCCTAAAAGCATTGAAAATAATGGAGCAAATCAGTTTGAGATAAAAGCTGCAATATCTGTTCCGGACAGCATAACCATCCGTTCAGGATATAGTGCAAATGCCGAAATGGAACTTCAAAGAGCAAGTAATGTTTTAAGTATACCCGAAAGTGCGCTCGAATTCAGCGGAGATTCTACTTATGTGTATGTACTTACCGACAGTGTTCCGCAACAGAAATTCATCAGAAAGAATATTGCAACCGGAGTGAGTGACGGAATAAACGTGGAAGTAAAAAGCGGATTGAGTATTAACGAACTTGTAAGAGGTCTTAAAAAAGAACTGTAAATTATGAATAAGAGCAAAACAACTATATTTACTTTATTTACACTTGCCTTTATATCTCCTGCCCTTTCACAGGAAAAATGGGATTTGGAAAAGTGTATCAGCCATGCTATAGAAAATAATCTTAGCATAAAACAGCAGGAAGCTACAAAAGATCAAAGTGATGTGGAGCTGAATACCGCAAAATGGAGCCGTCTGCCTAATCTTTCCGGTAGTGCGTCACATTCATTCAACTTCGGAAGAAGTTTGCAGGCCAACAATACTTATCAAAGCTTGAATACTCAAAATACATCTTTCGGGCTGAATACAAGTATACCGTTGTTTACCGGTATGCAAATTCCCAACAATATAGCTCTCGCCAAACTTAATTTAAAAGCTGCTATTGAAGACCTTAACAAGGCTAAGGAAGATATAAGCATACAGGTAGCACAGGCGTATCTTCAGGTACTTTTTAATGAGGAACTGGCTGGAGTAGCACATGCACAGGTAGACTTAAGTCAAGAGATGCTTATGCAGAAAGAAGAATATTTCAAGAACGGAAAAGCTTCAGAGGCCGAATGGTATGAAGCAAAGGCGAGAGTGGCACAGGATCAGTTGTCTGCCGTTCAGGCCGACAATAACCTGAAGCTTGCACTTCTCGACTTGAGCCAGCTTCTTGAATTACCTTCTCCTGATAACTTCGGTATAGTATCTCCCGACATTAACTTAGACAAGTATTTTGATAAAATATCTTCTCCTTCTGAAATTTATAATGAAGCTATTTTGTCTAAACCTTCTATAAAGGCAGCTCAATATAGACTCGAAGGGGCAGAAAGATCTGTTAAGATCGCTAAAAGTGCATATTATCCTCAACTGAGTTTCGGAGCTGGCATAAACACCAATTATTATAATGTATCCGGTAAAGTAAACAATGGATTTGGTGTACAGCTTAAAGATAATTTCAGCCAGTATCTCGGATTCCAGTTGAGTATCCCTCTTTTCAACAGGTTTAGTACACGAAATCAGGTGAGAAGTGCAAAAATAAGAAAAATAACACTCAACTGGCAACTTGAAGAGAGTAAGAAAACACTTTATAAAGAAATACAGCAGGCTTATTACAACGCCGTAGGAGCAGAAAGCAGATTCGAAAGCAGTGTAACTGCCGATAAAGCAGCAGAAGCATCTTTCAACCTTATGAAAGAAAAATATTCTGAAGGCAAAGCTAATGCTACAGAATATAATGAATCGCGAACTGCATGGATGAAAGCTGTATCCGAAAAGATACAGGCAAAGTATGATTATATTTTCAGAACAAAAATTCTTGATTTCTACAGAGGGGTGCCTCTCAGTCTGAAATAATATAATGGTACATAATCAGAATATCAAGAATATAATTACCTGTCGGCTGTAAGAAGTTGTTCAGGGGATTAATAAAAATAGTGCTACAGACATGGATGGTTTGAACCATGGCCGTAGCACTATTTTGTTACTTTATAAATTTCATAAAACTATAATTACAGTATAGTTCATCTAATTTTCATCCAATTGATATTTATCAGTTTCTGTCAGTTAGCTATATTTTCTATCTATAAATCTCGTTCCGAACGGCGCTCTCTTCCTCGTTCTGCATCCCGGCCGACTCTTGAAGATCCTGCTTTTCGTTCTTCTATCCTTTTACGGTCATTTCGTTCTGCCTTTCTTTCGTTCCTTGGTTGTCTGTAAAACTTTTTGTCATCTCTATCCTGATAATGTGGACGGTGTTCTCCTTTAGGAGGTCTCTGAGGACATATGGCAGGAGGAACAGGTTTTACCGGTCGGTGAGCCGGACCGAAATCATGTGGTCTGTGCTCAGGACGACATTCAAACCGGCCAACATATACCTTATGGTTATAATGTTTTTTATAGTATTTCTTATAATAGCTTACTCCACCGCATCTGTGTCTGCAGTGTGCACCTCTATATGTTGCATAATGAACAGGAAGTCCGAAATAAAAAAAGTTTCTGTTAGGATATATCTTATAGATTCTTATGTAACACACATTATTCATGGCATATATCGGACGAAAGAAATAGTCTATCGACATAAACTTTATATATACACTGTTGGAGAGTATCCATCTCATATCATCATTTCTCTCATCAAGATATCTGTAATAAGCATCCATGGCACGTGCATCGGCCCTGCGCAATCCGTCGGCGTATGGATTTATGTTATTAAAGAAATCATAATTTATTTCATACAGATCATTATACTGGCGCTGTGTCAAGTTCAGTTCGAAAGCCATTCTGTCTGTAAGAAAGCGAGCATTGACTCTTATATCACCAAGGTCATAGGCCATAGCAGGCAAAGCAATGAAAATTGCTATCACAAAACCGAAAAAAATTTTTATTCGCTTCATAATAGTATCAGTTTAAATTATTTACTGATACAAAAATAGGGAGATAAAAATCCCCCTGCAAATGAATCTCCCCAATTGGTATTAGGGAGATTCCTATTTATTATAGGACAAATCCTATTAATCCTATTCCTGAAGATATGTCGGAACTGCCCGGAATATATAAAATTAATAATCAAATCTATATCATAAAAATCTACATTATAAATTCCAGAATTACAGTTCAATTAATTCTCATGCTAATTTTATGCCATTTTCTTCAAGCACAATGAGTCTTTTCTTATAAAGATCGCCAACAGCCTTCTTGAATGTCTTCTTGCTTACTCCGAATGTCTGATAAATAACTTCAGCATCAGTCTTATCGTTTACTGTTGTGCTTCCGCCATTATTTTTAATATATTCAAGCAAAACTTCCGAAAAATCGGAAACCTTTCTGATACCACCCTGCTGTAGTTCAAAATCTATTTTTCCGTCTTCTCTTACATGTTTTACATAAGCTTTCAGCTTCATGCCCACCTGTACATTCTGAAATATTTCGTTTTTGAAAATCATTCCGCTGTACTTGTTGTCTGCTATTACCTTAAAGCCAAGATCTGTCTTCTGCCATACAAGTATATCAACTTCTTCACCCGATTTATATGGTGCTTTGTCTTTCTGCAAATATTTCTCAACCTTGGCAGAAGCAACAATTCTGTAACTTTCCTCATCGAGATGAACATGTACAACATACTTGTTGCCCTTTATCATCTTCATCTTCTGTTCACGGAAAGGCACAAACAAATCTTTCATAAGTCCCCAATCAAGAAATGCTCCATATTGGTTGACCCACGCCACCTCAAGACATGCAAATTCGCCAACCTGAACAAAAGGCTGAAGAGTTGTTGCTATTAACCTTTCATCCATATCAAGATAAATAAATACGTTAAGTACATCACCCGGCTTACATCCTTCGGGAACATAACGTGTAGGCAGCAAGATTTCACCATCCTCATTGCCATTCAAGTAAACTCCGAAATCGACTTCCTTAACAACTTCCAGCCGATTAAATTTTCCTAATTGTATGTGACTCATAATTATTTGTTGTAATTTTGCGTAAAGATAGAAAGTTTTTTTCATTTTTGCTATGAAAGATATACAAAGCTATACCATAATCAAGATAAAAAAATACAGTAAGAACAGACATACAGTTTGAAGTATAATTTAACAACCATATAATTTATAATCAAAAAACAAGTCATCATGAATAAGATACAACTTGGTATTGCAGCAGGTATAACCTACATTTTGGCGAGTGCATGTACAGAGGCTACAAAAACTACCGATTCCACAAATTTAAATTGGGCTACATTCAATATAAGATACGATAACCCTCAGGACGGGATGAACAACTGGAAATATCGTAAAGATTCTGTTGCTTCATTTATCAAGCATCAGGAACTTGATATAATAGGAATGCAGGAAGTGCTCGACAACCAGCTTAATGATTTAAAAGACAGACTGCCAGAATATGATGTTGTAGGGGTTGGCCGTGAAGACGGAGCAAAAAAAGGAGAATATGCACCTCTTTTTATAAAGAAAAGCAAATTCGAAATAATGGACAGCAATACTTTCTGGCTGTCTCAATACCCAGACAGTGTAGGATTCATCGGATGGGACGGAGCTTGCACACGTATTGCTACTTGGGCTAAGCTTAAAGATAAAAACAACGGCAAGATTTTTATGGCAGTGAATACTCATTTCGACCATGTAGGAGTAGAGGCCAGAAAAAATGCGGCACTGCTTATTATTGAGAAAATAAAGGAAATTGTAGGAGATAAACCGGCTGTACTTACTGGAGACTTTAATGTCAACAGCAGTTCGGATGCTTATACCACAATAACAACAAATGCTTTTGTATTAAAAGATGCATATACAGAAGCTGTAGAAAAATCGGGAGTAAACTATACATTCCATGATTTCGGAAGAATACCTCAAAACGAATGTGAAATGATTGATTTTATATTTGTTACTCCTCAAATTAAGGTAAACAGTATTTATATTCCTCAAGAACCTGAAGAAGAAAAGGATGCTGTTTTCATGTCAGACCATAATCCGGAAATTGTAAACATTGAATTCTGATGGTTATATTATCTTAGTCATACAGGAGAATATTAATTACATGAGAAAGATATATAATATTAAAACAAGATTCATGCAGGCTTAATGGTACAATATAAATGTAATGCGTAAACAGAATAAAATAATTACTCCCCAAACATCAGTTAAGCAATGTTTGGGGAGTAACTGTTTTATAGCACAATCTTGCCATCAACTATATGTATGGTTCTGTCGGTCTGACTCGCGAGAGATTCATCATGAGTAACAATAACAAAAGTCTGTCCTAATTTATCGCGCAACTCAAAAAAAAGATTATGCAGTTCCTCTTTGTTTTTGGTGTCAAGGCTGCCCGAAGGTTCATCGGCCAAAATAACAGAAGGATTGTTTATAAGAGCTCTTGCTACAGCTACTCTCTGTTTCTCTCCACCAGAAAGTTCTGATGGCTTATGAGATGCACGGTCAGAAAGTCCGAGAAAATCAAGAATCTCCATAGCGCGTACTTTTGCAGCAGAAGATGATGTGCCGTTTATCAAAGCCGGAATGGTTATATTCTCAAGGGCTGTAAACTCCGGAAGCAACTGATGAAACTGAAATACAAAACCAATTTCCTTATTCCGGAATGCCGACAACTCTTTTTCCTTCAAACGGCTTATTTCTGTTCCGTTTATTACTACACTTCCAGAATCGGCCTTGTCTAATGTACCCATAATCTGAAGTAAAGTAGTCTTTCCGGCACCACTCGGACCAACTATACTTACTACTTCTCCTTTATTTATATTAAGATCTATACCTTTCAGCACTTGCAGTTTCCCGAAACTTTTTGTTATGCCACTCAACTCTATCATAGTCTTTATCTGTTTTTTTGTTTCTTCAATACAAAATATTCAAAAAAATGAAACCACACAATTATACGGATATTTAACTACAGATTTTGCTCTCTCTATAACTTTCTGATTACATACTCTGCAAGATAACATCCGAATACAGCCGGCATATAACTTACCGTTCCTGCAGTAGATTTCTTGTTCTGTTCGTCGTCTACCAATATAACTGCATTTGCATCTGCCTGTTCTGTGCTGAATACTACAGGTAATTTACGCTTCATACCCATTTTCTGAAGTTTTTTTCTTACTGCCTTACTTAATCCGCAGTGATATGTCTCCCACAAATCGGCAAACCTCACTTGAGTAATATCATGCTTTGCGCCAGCTCCCATACTGCTTACTATTTTTATGCCTCTCTTAAGTGCATTGTAAATAAGATAACATTTAGGGGCAACTGTATCTATTGCATCTACCACAAAATCAAAATTATCGCTGTCGAGCAATTGTGGTATAGCCTCATCTTTCAAATATTCCGGAAGTACGGTCAACTCCAAATCGGGATTTATATCTTTAAAACGTTCGGCAAGAACTTCTGCTTTTGGTCTGCCTATTACCGAATGGGTGGCAGGCAACTGACGGTTTATGTTCGACGGTTGTACTGTATCGGCATCTACTATTGTCATTTTTCCTACACCGGCACGACATATCATTTCTGCCGCATAGGCTCCTACTCCTCCTACTCCTACAACCAGAACATGAGCATTTCTTAAACGCTCCATTTTTTCTTTACCTAAAAGTAACTCAGTACGCTGCTGCCATTCCAAATTATTGTTCATTTGTGTATTATTTGAATTATATTAAAAAAATAACAAACCGACAGTAGATTATGTTTATTCTCTTATTGTCTTTTATATTTCAAATTGTATTTATTTTATATTCTTTATCTATTGCCGGCTTTTCTTTCTATTACTTACTACTCCTTCTTAAACCATTTATAAAGTTTGGTAATTACACTTTCGTAAGTAGAAACATTCATGCCACGACGAGGATCGGAGAAAGACATTATTTCTTCCGGATCACCCCACTGGTCGGGATATACCACAAGCAGACTGTTGTTTGAGAAATAACGTACTATCTGGGTAGGCAACTGTTCGAACGATGGCTGATAAGATATAGAGCCCTTACGAGAAGATATTATAACAAGAAGATGGTCGTATGAGACCTGTCCTGTCAGAATAAGCAAATCTTCCCAGTCTTCGAGTATTGAAAAAGCTGTAAATGTAGAAGCATCCTCACGGTCTACTATGCGGCGGATATATGCCAAAGTCTGCTCAGTGCCATGAAAATGTACTCTACAACCCAATATTTTACCTAAACGGCACATCTGCATGACCCATTTTGAGAAACCTGCCTCAAACTCAGCCTGAGAAGGTATTGCCACCACAATTCTTCTCAAAGTATTTACAGGTATAAGCAGTTTTGCTATCATAACCTGACGATGGGTACCTGCAAGCAGATTTTCTGTCATTGTTCCGAAAAACGAATCAAGAAGATTTGTCTTTCTGTGAAGACCTATTATTATATCGGTTATTTCATTTTCACGTGCTGTATGAATTATACCCTGAGCAATATTCATATCGTATCTGAGTACTGTTCTTACAGATGTATCGGCAGAAGCTGCTATCATAGATGTTTTTTCAAGATTCCTTTTCGACTTCATTTCCTTTGCTTCGGAAGTGTTATTGTCGTTTATAACACTAAGTGCCACAAGTTCTTTCTTCTGCTTTGGGTGCTTTATCATTAAAGCCATGTTAACAAGTCCTTCTATTGTCTCAGGATTTGCTACAGAAATCATAATGTTTTCCTTTTCATTTTTCTGCTTTTCTGAGTTTTCATCGGCACTGTGCTCTTCGGCAACAATCTGCTTGGCTGCTCTTTCTGTTACCATAGAGCTTATGATGCAGGTGAAAAGAATCATAACAACTGTACCGTTTAGTACATCATCATTCAGCAAACGTTCTCCATTGGGCATAATTATCTCATGTCCTATAAGTACAGCCGCAAGTGTAGCTGCAGCCTGGGCATTACTCAAACCGAATATAAGATTACACTCGCTTTTTTTCATTCTGAATGTTTTCTGGGTTATCCATGCAGCAAGCCATTTGCTGAGGGTGGCTACTACTGTCATCACTATGGCAACTTTTAAGGCTACACCTTCTGTAAACAGACATCTTACATCGATTATCATACCTACACCTATAAGGAAATAAGGTATGAACAAAGCATTGCCTACAAACTCAAGACGGTTCATCAATGGAGATACATGAGGAACATATCTGTTTAAAACAAGACCGGCAAGAAAAGCTCCCAAAATACCTTCCATACCGACTATTTCCATAAGTCCGGCTCCTAAAAATACCATTGACAGAACAAAGACAAACTGCATCACACTATCATCGTATGTACGGAAAAACCAGCGGCACAGACGAGGCATGCCTGCTACAATGAGAACACATAGAGCCACAACTTTTACAACAAGCAGTACCCAATATAAGCTGCCTACTGCATCACCCTTATACATTCCGCCTATTACAGCCAGTACGGCAAGAGCCAGCACCACTGTCACAGCTGTTCCGCCTATGGTAATGCTCACACTTCTTATTCTGGTTAGTCCGTACCTGCTTAGTATAGGATAGGCTATCAGGGTATGACTGGCATACATACTCGCAAGAAGCACAGAGGTAACCATAGAAAAATCAAGTAGCCACATACTTGTAAATATACCCAATGCCATTGGTATTATAAATGTCCAGAAACCAAAAACCAGGCCTTTGGTCTGATTTTTCTTGAAATCGTCCATATCCATTTCAAGACCGGCAAGAAACATTATATAAAGCAGACCTACTTTACCGAATAACTCGAAACTGCTGTCTCTCTCAAGTATGTTAAAACCATATTCTCCTACTATAACACCGGCCAGAATCATACCGATAATGTGCGGAATACGTAACTTGCCCATTATTATAGGAGCAAACAGAATGATAACCAGCACTAAAAAGAATATCCATGTAGGATCTGTAATGGGTAGAGTTATACCGAGACCGGTAAAATCGAGCAATTCTTTCATATTCAATTTATATATATACATTTTTAAAGACAAAAATATAAAAAAACTTTCAAGTTTTCGTCAACATATCCTAAAATGTTATATTTTTGCAAACAAAATGACGTATAATTAACACTTAAAGTAAAAAGAGAAAAATGAAAGTAGCAATTGTTGGTGCAAGCGGAGCCGTAGGACAGGAGTTTCTGCGTGTGCTCGATGAAAGAAATTTCCCTTTGGATGAATTGGTTTTGTTTGGTTCTTCACGTAGCGCGGGACGAAAATACACTTTCCGCGGTAAAGAAATAGAAGTCAAACTTCTGCAGCACAACGATGACTTTAAAGGTGTAGATATTGCCTTTACTTCTGCAGGTGCAGGTACTTCTAAAGAATTTGCTGAGACTATCACTAAGTACGGAGCTGTTATGATTGACAATTCAAGTGCTTTCCGTATGGATAATGATGTTCCATTGGTTGTTCCTGAAGTAAATCCTGAAGATGCATTGGAACGTCCACGTGGAATTATTGCTAATCCAAACTGTACTACAATACAGATGGTGGTAGCTCTTAAGGCTATTGAAAATCTGACTCATATCAAGAAAGTTCATGTATCTACATATCAGGCTGCAAGTGGTGCAGGTGCTGCTGCCATGGATGAACTTTATGAACAGTATCGTCAGGTATTGGCCAACGAACCTGTTAAGGTTGAAAAATTCGCATATCAGTTGGCTTTCAATCTTATACCTCAAATTGATGTGTTTACCGACAATGGATATACTAAGGAAGAAATGAAGATGTATAACGAAACAAGAAAAATCATGCATTCTGATATTCAGGTTAGTGCAACTTGTGTTCGTGTACCTGCTTTACGTTCTCACTCTGAAAGTATCTGGATTGAAACAGAACGTCCTGTATCTATAGAAGAAGCACGTCAGGCATTCGCTAATGGAGAAGGACTTGTTCTTATGGACAATCCGGCTGAAAAAGAATATCCTATGCCTCTGTTCCTTGCCGGCAAGGATCCTGTTTATGTAGGACGTATCCGTAAGGACCTTACAAATGAAAACGGTCTTGCTTTCTGGGCTGTAGGCGACCAGATTAAGAAAGGTGCAGCATTGAATGCAGTACAGATAGCTGAATATCTTATCAAAGTAAAGAATATAGGATAATTCAGGATAAGAAAAACTAAGTATAAGTATAATATCACAAATTTTATACTTATACTGAATATGATTGAAAATATCCCCTACACCAACAGATAATTGTATCAAAGAGTTTATAATTGTTTGAGGTGTTTGATATAAATAGTACGGGCGTCCGACTAAAGTGGTACGGTTGTTTCACTTTAGTCGGACGCCCGTACTATTTATATGATACGACACGAATGTTACTGACTGTTCTATTTACCGATTCTAAGCAAAAATAAAAAAATATATGTGGGATAAACTGTTCTTTTATTCAGACAAAAATATGAATGCAGAAGTAAGGACATAAAAAAAGGAGTACCGCTGTACTCCAACCTTTATTAACCTTAAATCTAA
>artificially_reared_2__coassemble_603_pt1 | contig 17385 bp, 15 predicted proteins | sample artificially_reared_2__metabat2_high_PE_035 | metagenome-assembled genome bin artificially_reared_2 | reverse complement strand
GCTTTCCAAGCCTATACCGGCAAAAAGTAACAGGGTAAAAGCCCAAATGTTTGTCCTTTTCATAGAGTATTCATAGAGTATTTTTAATGTTAGTTATTTCCTTTACATTCACTATTCAAAAGTAGTAAAAATTTCGCCTTATTCATTTTTTTTGCAATAATTAACACGTAAGCCAAACATAAGAAACAGGGAAAAAGCTGTTTACATAATAATCCATTAATTTCTTAGTCAAATACCACCGTCCCACTATAGTCGTACGGGCGTCCCACTCTAATGAAACAAGCGTCCCACTATAGTCGTACAGACGTACGACTATAGTGGGACGACAAAAAGTTATCCATGTTTTATACCCTCAGATATTACTTCTGACGGGCTTCGGCTATGTAACCAAGAGCTTCTGCACATTTATCTGTTACATAAGCCCAATCTTCGGCTGCAACCTTATCTTTTGGGAAAAGCTTCGATCCCATGCCTACACAGAATACTCCGGCTTTAATCCATGAAGTAAGATTTTCCTTCGATGGCTCTACCCCACCGGTTACCATCAGTTTAGACCATGGCATTGGTGCCATCATGCCTTTCACAAAATTTGGACCGTAAACATCTCCAGGGAAGACTTTACACAAATCACATCCCAATTCCTGCGCAAAACCTATCTCGGATACAGTTCCGCATCCCGGAGTATAGGCCACAAGACGACGATTGCATATTTTTGCAATCTCAGGATTAAACAACGGACCAACTACAAAACAAGCACCCATCTGGATATATAATGCAGCTGTAGCAGGATCTACTACCGAACCTACTCCCATGGCCATTTCAGGACATTCCTTTGCTGCAAACTTAACAACCTCTGCAAAAACTTCATGAGCGAAGTCGCCACGGTTAGTAAACTCAAATGCACGGACACCACCGTCATAGCATGCTTTTACTACTTTCTTTGCTATTTCTGCATCCTTATGATAGAAAACAGGAACCATACCGGTTGAACCTATCTTGTTCAATACCGCAATTTTATCGAATTTAGCCATCTTATTCTTATTTCTGTGAATTATGGTTTATTTGAAATATGGTTTTCCGGATATTTCTTCCAGAAAACTCTGTGTACTGTGTACTATATGTACTTATCGGAATGTATGTTATTATTAATTATTTCTTTTATGAGATTATCTCTGAACACGTCCGCTTGCATCTCCTCCGGCAAGAGCCTCAACTTCTTCTGTAGAAACGAGATTGAAATCACCATTAATGGTATGTTTCAATGCTGAAGCAGCTACGGCAAATTCGAGTGCCGCACCCTGGTCAGCCTTAGTGAGAAGTCCGTGGATAATACCTCCGGAGAATGAGTCACCACCACCCACACGGTCTATTATCGGATTAATATCATAACGCTTTGAGGTATAGAATTCACTGCCGTTGAAAATCATAGCTTTCCAGCCGTTGTGTGTGGCCGAGAACGATTCGCGCAATGTTGATACTACGTACTTGAAACCGAACTCCTTTGCCATTGCAGCAAATATTCCCTTGTAGCCTTCGGCATCGGTCTTGCCGCCTTCAACATCGGCATCAGGCTTGAAGCCAAGACAAAGTTCTGCATCTTCCTCGTTGCCAATGCAAACATCAACATACTGCATCAATGGGCGCATAACCGACTGTGCTTTTTCCTTGGTCCATAATTTCTTGCGGAAATTCAAGTCGACAGATACTGTTACACCATGACGCTTGGCTGCCTCACAAGCCAGACGGGTAAGTTCGGCTGCCTTGTCGGAAATGGCAGGAGTAATACCAGACCAATGGAACCAGTCGGCTCCCTCCATTATTGCATCGAAATCGAAATCAGAAGGTTCTGCTTCGGAAATGGCAGAATGGGCACGGTCGTAGATAACCTTGCTCGGACGCATTGAAGCACCGGTTTCGAGATAATAGATACCTACACGGTCGCCGCCACGAGTAATATAATCGGTCTTTACACCGTATTTACGAAGAGCGTTAACAGCCGACTGGCCGATTTCATGCTTTGGAAGCTTGGTTACAAAGTAAGCATCATGACCATAGTTGGCACAACTTACTGCAACATTTGCCTCACCACCGCCATAAACCACATCAAAAGAATCTGATTGTACAAAACGAGTATTACCTGGTGTAGAAAGTCTCAGCATAATCTCACCAAGTGTAACAATTTTAGCCATAGTAAAATACCTTTTCTATAAATTAGTTTAAATTATTATTAGTTACATCAACAGTTTTGCTTCACTTACGGCATTCCTTTAATTGATTTTAATTAAGAAACGCCTCCGTGTGCGCACACAAAGGTACTACATATTTTCATAATACCAAAAAAAACAGTAATTTTGTGACGTCAAAAAAATACTCGCAGGCATATAAGCTTTTCAGGCATGTAACGCAGAGTATATAATAATGTATAAGATGAACGAAAACAATAAAGACAGAATTCGCATTAAAGATATCGCCCAGCAGGCAGGAGTATCTGTAGGGACGGTAGACCGCGTAATTCATGGCCGCCCCGGAGTGTCGGAATCGAGCAGGCTTAAAGTAGAAGAAATTCTCAAGAGCATGAATTACCAGCCAAATATGTATGCCAGCGCGTTGGCTTCAAATAAAAAGTATAAGTTAGCTTGCCTGATTCCCCTGCATACCGAAGAAGATTACTGGATTGATGTGGAAGCAGGCATGAGACATGCTGTTAAAACATATAAGGACTTTAATGTCTCACTCGAAATATTCTATTACAACCAGTATGAAAGAGGGGCTTTCGGAAATGCCGGCAAGAAGCTGACGGAAGTAATGCCCGACGGGGTTATAATTGCCCCAAGTTCGGCCGATGAGACACGGGCTACAATTTCTGAACTCGAAGAAAGAAACATTCCATATATTTTTGTAGATTCCACGTTGGAAGTCTTTAATCCTCTGAGTTTTTTCGGACAGAACGCACATTCGAGCGGATATTTTGCGGCACGAATCATGAGTATGATGACTCCTGCCGGAGGTTCTGTAGTGATTTTCAGACTCATTCTTGAAGGAAGACTCGGTTCAAACCAGCAACAGACCAGAGAAGAAGGCTTCAGGGAGTATCTCAGCAGACACAGGCCTGACATTAAGCTGCATGAGCTCGATTTTATAGTAAACCATCCCGAAGAAAACGAAAAAAGGATAGACTGTTTCTTTTCGGAACATCATGATACTGTATGTGGAATTACATTTAATTCAAAAGCATATATTATAGGAGAGTATATGCAGAAAAAGAAAAGAAATGATTTCAAGATGATGGGGTACGACCTTGTGAGAAGGAATGTGAAATGTCTGAAAGAAGGGTATATAGATTTTCTCATCGCGCAACAGCCTACAGAGCAAGGTATATGTTGTATTGAAGCTTTGTTTAAACATCTTATCCTGAAAAAGGATGTAAAAGTCGAGAATTATATGCCTATAACACTTATTTCGGAAGAAAACATCGATTTCTATCTGGATACACATCTTAGAACTAATAATATATAACAATAAATCCGAGAAATGAACTTAAACAAACTTACTCCAATAATAAACAAGCCTAACGGTGCGGCACTTATGCCTCTTGCGGTATTTCTGTGTCTGTACCTGGTGACTTCGATAATAGTAAACGACTTTTATAAGGTTCCCATAACGGTAGCATTCATGGTATCATCAATTTATGCAGTGGCTACAACTAAGGGGCTGAGTATAAACGACCGTATTCTGCAGTATTCTTCGGGAGCAGCCAATAAAAACATCATGATGATGATTTGGATTTTCATACTTGCCGGAGCTTTCGCGCAGTCGGCCAAAGCAATGGGAGCCATAGACGCGACTGTGAATCTTACTCTGTATCTCCTGCCCGACAGTCTGCTTCTTGCAGGTGTGTTTCTCGCTTCATGCTTTATCTCTCTATCCATAGGTACATCGGTGGGAACTATAGTGGCCCTAATTCCTGTGGCCGTAGGATTGGCATCACGCACCGAAGTAAGTGTACCTTTTATGAGTGCACTTGTAATAGGAGGAGCTTTCTTCGGCGATAATCTTTCGTTCATATCCGACACTACAATAGCCGCAACAAGGACTCAGGGATGTAAGATGAACGATAAATTTAAAATGAATCTGCTAATAGCACTGCCAGCCGCAATTTCGGTATTTATATATTATATATTTTACGGCAGTAACGTGTGTACATCAAATGAGGTAGGTTCTATAGAATGGGGAAAGGTCTTGCCTTATATCATAGTTTTAGGTACAGCCATCGCCGGAATAAATGTGATGCTGGTTTTACTTTTAGGTATAATAAGTACCGGAATAATCGGTATGATTTATGGAAGCTTTGATTTCTTCGGATGGTTCAGCTCCATGGGCAACGGTATTGTGGGAATGGGTGAACTTATCATTATAACACTTATGGCAGGAGGAATGCTTGAACTTATAAGATTCAACGGTGGTGTAGACTATATCCTGCATGTGCTCACCAAAAAGGTAAGCGGTAAAAGAGGTGCAGAATTCAGTATAGCGGGATTAGTGAGCCTTGCCAACATTTGTACAGCCAACAATACCATAGCTATAATCACTGTTGGCCCACTGGCATCGAATATTGCCGACGAATATAAGATTGACAAAAGACGAAGTGCAAGTATCTTAGATATTTTTTCATGCATTATTCAAGGAATAATTCCATACGGTGCACAGATGCTTATTGCTGCCGAACTTGCTGCCGTATCTCCTTTAAGCATAATAGGTTACCTCTACTACCCTGCTGTTTTGTGTATATTTGCAATACTGAGCATTATTTTCAGATTTCCACAAAAGATTTAAAAAAGCTATCAAAATATTTGCATAATAGAAAAATTAGTCATACCTTTGCAGCGCAATTGAGGATGGTTCCGTAGCTCAGCTGGATAGAGCAACAGCCTTCTAAGCTGTGGGTCCCGCGTTCGAATCGCGGCGGAATCACTTGATGGCAGATAAATCAAAAAGGATGGTTCCGTAGCTCAGCTGGATAGAGCAACAGCCTTCTAAGCTGTGGGTCCCGCGTTCGAATCGCGGCCGAATCACGAAAAAGAGTTGAAATTAACGACATAAAGTCTGATTTCAACTCTTTTTTTGTATCTTTACGGACAAATTGGAATAATTACAATAAAAGAGTAAAAGCAAATTTTATAAATCAAACAAACAATATACTAAAAACTAAAGAATTATGATTAGCAACAGCGACATACTACTTGCACTTGGAATGACAATGATAGCCGGATTGTCAACAGGAATAGGCAGCCTTATAGCTTTACTGTCAAAAAAAACAGATACAAGATTCTTATCGGTATCTCTCGGACTTTCTGCCGGAGTGATGATTTACGTTTCTTTTATGGAACTTATGCCAGAGGCTGTAAAATTACTTGGCGAAATGTATACAGAGAAAAAAGCTTCGGCATTTATGCTTCTGGCTTTCTTCTTTGGTATTATACTTATAGCTCTTATTGACTTTCTTGTTCCCGAAGACGAGAATCCGCATGAAATGCATAATATGGACGATAAGGAGAATCCCAACAATAGAAAAAAACTGAAAAGGACCGGTATTATGATGGCTCTTGCCATAGGTATACATAATTTTCCGGAAGGGCTTGCTACATTTACATCTGCACTTACAAATATAGAGATTGCTCTCCCTATTGTAGTGGCTATTGCCATACATAATATTCCGGAAGGTATAGCTGTGTCAGTTCCTATTTACCACTCTACAGGAAGCCGGAAAAAGGCATTCTGGTATTCGTTCCTTTCAGGAATGGCAGAGCCAATAGGAGCACTGGCTGGCATTTTATTCCTGCTTCCGTTCTGGACTCCAACCATCAATGCCGTGCTTCTGGGAATAGTTTCAGGTATTATGGTGTATATATCTTTCGACGAACTTCTGCCCGGAACAGAAAAATATGGTCACCATCATCTTGGTATAACAGGTGTAATAGCCGGTATGGCTATAATGGCTGTAAGCCTTCTGCTCATTTAAACAGAATACTGAAGGATATATTAATTAAAAACATATATTACCATATTACCTAAAAGCATATATATGGAAAAGATGCTGATTATTTTGAGGGATATACGACAGTTTTATTACAGGTTTATGGTCTATTTATAATAAATATTGGTATAAATTTGTGGTTTTATATAGAATGATGTACTTTTGCACCTATCTTTTAGATTATAGCCAATGACTAAGATAGATAAATTAGACAAGATTCCACACAACTTAAATATGATGGCCGGAATAGATATTATAGGTAATTTCTGCCATCTGTTTGGTGAATCATCAAAAGTACCGGGTTACTTGTTTATCTTGTGCATACAAGGTTCGTGCGTAGTAAATGTACATGTCAATCAATATAACATAAAAAAAGGGTCTCTGATAATAGTTCTGCCTGATTTATATTTCAAGATCACAGAGCAGACTGACGACTGCAGATTTATTTTTGTTGGTTATGAAACCGAAATGGTAAGATCATCGGACCTTTTTTCTAAAGCAGTGGAATTTACTCCTTATATATTTGAGAATCCTGTTCTGCAACTCAATAATAAAGGATACGATTTGCTGTATAATTACATCATGCTTATTATTAAGGCCAAAAATGTTTCCCAGAACGTGTTTAACAAAGACCAGGTTTATCTGTCGTTTACACAACTCATACTCGGACTCGGTTCTTTGATAAGAGAGAAGAAGGGTTCATACCAGCAATATACCAGGAATCAGGAAATAATGAAGAAGCTGATAAAGACTGTTATTACAAACTATCAGTCGGAGAGAAATATTGCTTTCTACTCTAAAAAGCTGAATCTGTCGCCGCAGTATCTTAGCACTACCATTAAGAAAATGACCGGCAAGACACTGACAGATATTATTTCGTCTTTCATTATAAATGATGCCAAGGCCAAACTTATGTCGACCGACAAACCGATTCAGGATATAGCATGGTCCTTGGGCTTTTATGACATGTCTTTTTTCGGAAAATACTTTAAAAGACATACGGGTATGTCGCCAAAACAGTACAGAAAAACAAGCCGGGAATAAATGAAGGTTACTTAAAATGAAGGTTACTTATAAAGGAAAAGACTTATGGTTAGGATTCAGGTTATCCAGACCATAAGTCTTTTTTTGTCGGTATGATTCGGGGAATGACCGTACTTGAAGTCACGGCTAAGCGGATAATACAGTCTTCCGGAACGGAATCAGTCCTTTATCTCTTCAATAGGCTTAATATCCACAATGTTGGCCTCTTCATCTTCTTTACGTATCTTTCTTCTATACATTATCAAACGTACAAGATCGGTCAAAGAATACACTATAGCAGAAACTCCCAAAACCATAAACGGCAATGAAGCTGCCTCAAAAGGATTTACCAGAACGGTAACACCAGCCAGCAGAACCAGTACCGGTATGATATACATTATAAACGGTACATTGGTATAATTCCTTACGGATATCAGTTTCATGAGCTGCGACAGTCCCGCAAGAACCAATAATATGCCAAGGACATACATCAATATTCCTATGAAGAACTCAGGCATTATCATAAGCCAGAAGCCTAATATGGCACTACCAAGTGCAACAATCGGGAATACCGGACGGATTCCTGCCTCCATTTTACGTTTGGCTGTGGCAAAATGAGAGAAAATGCCTATCAGACCAGGAAGAAGAAACAGAACTCCAATGGTTATTACGAGATAGCTAACAGCAACATCGGGCCAAACCACAAGCAGTATACCTATCACCAACGCACATATACTGCTTAAAGCAGAATAATTAATAGTTTTCATAACAGTGCTAATTAAAATGTACTTTGTTCGTTAAAATTATATTTATATATCACTAAATTACATCCATATTATAACATAAACAAATAAACACTGCATTTTGATTAAAAAAAACTGCTTTAAATCTTATATTTCTACAAGACTTAAAGCAGTTCATTATATAAAGACTGGTATTTAATATAATCAATATACTTCTACCTTAGCTGCAAGCGATTTACATTTGTCGCGCAATGCATCCAAGTCGCCGCCAACCTTATCATAACATACCACAACTCCCATACGGCGGTTGAGCTTTGTAAATGGCTTGCCGAAAATTCGGAGATATGTATTAGGCTGCGAACAGACATTTTCAATACCTTTATATCGCGGAGTATTCTTGCTTGCGATAGGTGAAAGCACTACAGCACTTACTCCTATATGTTCCATTGTTATATTAGGTATTGGCAAACCTAAGATTGCATACAGATGAAGTTCGAACTCATTAAGGTTCTGGGTATTGGCAAGAGTAACCATTCCTGTATCATGAGGACGTGGAGACAATTCTGAGAAGTAAACTCCGTTTTCATGACTCAGGAAGAACTCAACGCCCCACAGTCCGTATCCGGTAAGAGCCTTTGTAACTTTTTCTGCCATATCCTGAGCTTCGGCCAAATGTTCCGGAGCTATGCGTGCAGGCTGGAAACTCTCACGATAATCGCCACCCTTCTGTACATGTCCTATTGGAGGACAGAACAAAGTAGGACCATCTTTCTGTGTAACGGTAAGAAGTGTAATTTCACTATCGAACTTGATAAATTCTTCTACTATAAGTTCTTTTATATCGCCACGGCTACCGCTGCATCCATAATCCCATGAATACTGCAAATCTTCAGGTCCTTTTGCCACAGACTGACCTTTTCCTGAAGACGACATCAAAGGCTTTATCACACATGGATAACCAATCTTTTCGGCCGCTTCCTTAAGTTCTTCGTATGATTTCGCATAGAAATACTTAGCTGTCTTAAGTCCAAGTTCTTTGGCTGCAAGATCGCGGATAGCCTTACGGTTCATTGTATAGTTTACCGCACGAGCACTTGGAACTACCTGTATACCTTCCTGTTCGAGATGAAACAAACGCTCTGTACGGATAGCCTCTATTTCAGGAACAATTATGTCCGGACGGTATTTTGCCACAACCTTATCGAGAGCCTCGCCGTCAAGCATACTAAACACCTCAAAAGCGTCGGCAACCTGCATTGCGGGCGCACCGGCATAAGAATCACATGCAATTACATACTGTCCTAATCTTTTGGCAGCAATCACAAACTCCTTACCCAATTCTCCGGAGCCAAGCAAAAGTATTTTTTTTGTCATAGTTTTAAACATTTTATCTGTATATGTCGGCAAAGATAACATTTTTTTCTACAATATATGTATTAACCAGTAAGTTAATTCTGATAATGACGAACTTTATACATACATTTTATCCAATAAGCCCCGGCACATTACGGATATGCCGGAAAGACCTGTCATTAACCTATAACAAACGGATTTATTATGAAAGGAGCCTGAAAAATCAGTACTACAATAGCTGCGGCAGCAAACATCCAAAGCAGTACCAACACAATCTTTGCAGTTGTAGACATAGGCGACTTGCCCGAAGTAAACTGCAAGAGCAACTGTATTATGCCGGCCACAGGGATTCCTACCACAAGCACTCCGCACAAGAATATCATTATAGCTATTCCTGATGAAGTCCCCACTACATTCCAGTCAATATTTGGCAACATATCATACATGAAGGAAGGCATACTGGCTATTATTCCTGTAGCCGCCATCAGCAGTGCCAGAAGTACTACAATAGCCACAAAGACGAAAGGCGCGCAACATATTGCGGCAAGAACCAAGGCAACCTTGACCAAAAAGCCTATTACAGCAAAGAATACATCTCCAATCTTCTGGAGCAAAGAGCGTGGTTTGCCGGACTTTACGTATTCATTCATTTTTTCGAAACCACCTGTAACAGTCTTACCTATATTCTCCATATTTATAGGCTCTCCCTTCATCTGAAGTTTTTCTGTTGCCGTATTAGCCACCGGAATTATTATCCAGGCTATGATATAAGCGATTATGAATCCATGGAGCAACACACCCAACACAAGGAATATTACTCTCGCCCAAACTACATCCCAGCCGAAATATGCCGAAAGACCGGATACTACACCTCCTAAAATCTTATCATCAGGATTCCTGAACAAACGGCGCTTGGCTTCACCTCTATCAGAATATTCAGCACCGTATGATGTATCGGCATATTCACCCGAATCAGATGATCCGCCTTCCTCTGATTCAGGATTCAGTTCTTCCGGCTTACCCATACGGCTTATCACAGCTTCAACATTTTCGACGGTTATAACCTGCTGGCCGTTATTGATGTATTCAGTAAAAAGCTCTGATATGCGGCTTTCCATATCCTTTATTATTTCATCGGCACCTGGTTCGCGACGGAAATGGAATCTCAAATTATTAAGATAATTGTCGAGAAGTATGTAAGCATCTTCATCGATATGATATACTGTTCCCCCTAAATTAATAGTCAATGTCTTTTTCATTTTGATTCAATTGTTAAAAGTTCGTTTCTTAAATGGTTTACCGTATTAGCCAGCTCATCCCACGCCGTCTCAAGTCCGGAAAGAAATGTCTCTCCCTCGGCAGTGAGGCTGTAGTACTTGCGGGGAGGCCCCTGGGTAGATTCAACCCACTCGTACGACAGAAGGCCATCATTCTTAAGTCTGGTAAGCAAAGGATACAATGTTCCTTCTACAACTATAAGCTTTGCTTCCTTCAGTTTGAGTATTATATCGGAAGAATATGAAGGCTCCCGATGTAACAACAAGAGAATACAATACTCCAACATTCCCTTGCGCATCTGAGATTTTACATTGTCTACATTCATAAATCTGTTTTTAATGTCTTTATATTCAGTATGTTATTTTATTATTATTTTTATCTTTACTCAAAGATATGTATAATTAGTATACCTTGCATTACATAGTACTAAATATTTTTATTATTTAACACTTTTAAATACACATAAAGAACAAAAAGAACAGAAAAAAACTATTTTTGCAGTCAACGATAAATAAAACAAATACAACAATGATAAACATTAAAAAAGCAACAGAAAAGGATATTCCTTTAATAAACAGAATGGCATGGATAGCATTTCCGGCCACATACAAGGACATTCTTAAAAAAGAGCAGATTGATTACATGATGGAATGGATGTATTCTCCCGCTAATATTCTAAAACAGATGAATGAGGAAGGACACATTTATTACATTGCCTACAAACAGACAGGAAGCGATACGGAAACCGGAGCTGAGGGAGAAGAAAAGCCTGTAGGATATGTGTCAATACAGAAAGAAGGTGAAGACCTTTTCCATCTTCAGAAAATCTATGTTCTGCCGGAGTATCAGAAAGAACATGCCGGCAAGGCTCTGTTTATGCATGCAGTTTCGGAAATAAGAGCTATAAACGGAAAGCCATGTCGTATGGAACTCAATGTAAACAGAAACAACACTGCACTTGGATTCTATATACACATGGGAATGACAAAGGCCAGTGAAGGTGATTTTGATATAGGAAACGGATATTTCATGAATGACTATATCATGTCTTTGAATATAGACTGATATTGCGAATATGGCAATAAAATAAGGGCTGCATACACATGGGATATTCATTTATCCTTTATGTGTATGCAGCCCTTTAATATTATATGCAGCCTTTTTATATTATAGGAGTAATGATTATTTCCTGAAAAGCATAATCATTATCATTCCCAAACCAGGTAAGCAGAAACAAGCCAGTGATTAAGTTCGTTTCCATTTACAGGCTGGGCATCCGGAATATCGACCGTAAATGTATGGTTTCCGGCTTTCAGTTCCCCAAGATGCACAGTTTCAGGTATCACATCACTGCCCGGACACCAGTTGGAACGAGACAAATCGGAAGAAGCAAGAGGTTCTTCGACTTCCTTTGTGGCATATCCTTTATCACCTATATATGCAGCAAGGCGCTTGATAAGCCATACACCTGTGGCAGGATTGAATCTGCGGAATGAAGCACAGTCATCACGCCATGGAATAAAATTGAGAACTTCATTTCCGTCGATGGATATGATATTACGTTTCTCTACAAATTCATCTCCTCCACTATGGCCGCCATGACCTGTTACTATATATTTAAGCTGGACATTCTTTGCGTCACGAGGAAGATTGAAATCGGTAGTTACAGATTTTCTTGAGAATATGTCAGGATATGACTGACCTATATAATAAACTGTATTCATAAGAGGAGTGACATTACGCTCGGGCATTGCATCACAACTTATCTTACTTTCCTTAATATCAAGTTCCACATCGGCTATGTATCCTTCTTTTGTCCATGTATCGATAAATACACCTACATATGCTTCACCTTCAAGTTCGGGATATAAATGAGTAATATCCTGCTCCCATTTGACAGACTTTTCCCATTTCGGCACATAAACAGGACGGCGTGTTGAACTGAGTGCATTATCATCGGCACTATAGTATCCTACGCCAAACGGTGTCATGAAACGCATCAGCTCTACAGTAGGGAGATAATTCTCTCCGGCCACTATACCTATCATGTTCTCATATTTTGTACTGTCGACTGCCGGAAATTTTTCTTTTCCCTGTGCAATATTCAGAAGATTGATAGCCGAGCCTTTAGGCAAAACAAACACCGAACCCGATTTGTCCCAACGGTCGCCGTTGGATGCAAGTTCCACTTTCAGATTTACTGTAACATTACGCTTGTATTCCGGTAATGAAATCTTCTTAAGCAATATTCTGCCGTTTACAAGATGGATAACACCATTTTCATCGGCATCAACAAAATTAGCTATGGAATCAGGACAGAAACGAACACGTTCATTATCGAAAACAGATATATTTGTATCGCCCAATGCCGGCAATTCTTTATGCCCACAGGCAGAAAGGGCCATACATGCAGTAAAAAACAAAAGTGATTTTTTTAACATAATAGTTTGGATTATCTTATTAATCTTGACGTAAATACTTAAATCTTGAGGTAAAATTGAAATGAAAGAATAATATTGCAGACGTTACTGCAATATTATTCTTTCTGACTTTCTGAAATATTCTTTCCGAAATATTATCTGTTTGCGGATAAGATTACTGGTGCTGTTCACGCAACAGGTCGTTTACTGTCTTAACAGGGTTGAATGTGCTCAAAGGAACTTCAACGAAAACAGTATTCCAGTCGCTCATTGAACCGTTCCACAATCCTGGCAACTCAAGTGCCTTGAGTTCTTTTCCGCCTTTCGACTTGTAAGAGATGAAGCCAGTGGCCTTGTCTACATAATTTACAAGATTGAACTTATTTCCCTTATAATCGCGTACTGTACAAACGAGGTCAACCGGATTGAAGTGTGTACCCTTTTCAAACATTGCTTTCTTTTCAGGATCATTCATGTCTATCTGAGAGCTTTCAAGAATCTGCAATGAAACAGAACCGTCGGGATTATATGCAAGGAACGGACCACCGCCCGGTTCGCCTACATTCTTCACCATACCGCACACACGCATAGGACGGTTAAGTTTCTTACGCAAGTAGATTACAAGATCGGCATCCTCGAAATCTTTGATGTCACTCTTGCGACAGTGCAACTGCTGCTGTACGAAACGGATTATGTTTTCGAGTTCATCATGACGGTAGTGACCGCTGTCGAGCAACTGCAGATACTCGAATACCTGTTTCTGTAAAGTTACCAATACGCCGGCAAGCAATTTCTTATATGTTACTGTATCATCCTTAAGTCTGTCTGGAACTACGTTGTCGATATTCTTGATAAATACTACATCGGCATCAAGATCGTTGAGATTTTCAATCAAGGCACCATGACCACCCGGACGGAACAAGAGTTTTCCATTATCACGGAAAGGCTTGTTTTCCATATCAGCAGCAAGTGTATCGGTACTTGGCTTCTGTTCAGAGAAGGTAACATTATATTTAACTCCAAATTTTTCGGCATATTTTGAGGCCTTTTCTTCTACAAGTTTAGAGAACAGATCTCTGTGTTCGGCTGATACTGTGAAATGTACGTTCACTTCTCCACTCTTTCCTGAAGCATAAAGCGCACCTTCTACAAGATGTTCTTCAAGAGGAGTGCGTACTCCGTCGGCATACTTGTGGAATTTAAGCAGACCTTTAGGAAGAGAACCGTAGTTAAGACCTGCCGATTCAAGAAGATTAGCAACCACAGCCTTATAGTTGCCCTCTCCTACCAATGCGTCAATGCCTTTTCCGTTGTTTGCTACACAAGCAGCATCAAGGTCGGCAAAAAAAGCAAAATCATGAACTCTGTCGAAAAACTTCTTTTCAAAGTCGGTAGTAGGAGCATTGTAGTCGGCTCCAAGGAATTCGAACATATTTTTAAACATACGGCTGGCAGCGCCCGAAGCTGGAACAAACTTAACAATCTTCTTGTCGCCATCCATATATGAATCCCAGGCTGCAAGATATTCTTTTCTTGCTTCTTCTCCAATCTGTAAAATTCCATGATTTTCGACCGAAGCGGCAGCCGACAACTTTAAATACGGAAATCCTTTCTCAAAACAAGCTAACTGTTCGGCTATCTTTTCTTCCGAAATGCCTTTTTTAGCCAATAAATCTTTATCTTCTTGTGTTAACATATTATGTATATTTTTGGTAATGAAATACTATAGTAGATTGAAATCTGTTCAAAATTATAAAAAAGAATGAAATAAATCGCATTAAAACAATAAAAAAACTATCTTTACACGCGAGAAAAAAATTATGACATGGAAGAAACTGCATTTTTTACTCCCGAAGAGAGAAAACAACTCTTTTCGTTATACAAGAGGCTGTTAAAGTTATCGAAAGATACATTACAAAAAGATGACTGCAGAAAGATTAAGACTCATCTTACGAGAATAATAAAGGATGAAAGCATTCCAAGAAATGTTTTCGGAATGAATCCTATTATTAAAGATATGCAGACTGCTGTAATAGTGGCCGAAGAGATTGGTATGCGCAGGGCTTCTATTTTGGGAATCATGCTTCACGAGTCTGTCAAATATAACCTCTGCTCGCTGGAATATGTGCAGAATGAATATGGAGAAGATGTAGCCGGTATTATAAAAGGTCTTGTAAAAATCAATGATTTATACACCAAAAGTCCTACTATAGAATCGGAGAATTTCAGAAATCTTCTTCTATCGTTTGCCGAAGACATGAGGGTTATCCTTATAATCATAGCCGACAGGGTTAATCTCATGCGTCAGATTAAGGACAGCAAGAATGATGAAGCTCGTCTGATGGTTTCGAACGAGGCTGCATTTCTATATGCTCCTCTGGCTCACAAGCTGGGACTCTACAAACTGAAATCAGAACTTGAAGACCTGTCGCTGAAATATACTCAACACGACGTGTACTATCATATTAAGGATAAGCTGAATGCAACAAAAGCTGCACGCGACAAGTACATTGAAGCTTTCATAGAGCCTGTTAAAAGAAAACTCGAAGAATCGGGACTTCATTTTCATATAAAGGGTAGAACAAAATCCATCCATTCCATATATCAGAAGATGAAAAAACAGGGATGTCCTTTCGAGGGAGTATACGACCTGTTTGCAATACGTATAATACTTGATTCACCTCTGGAGAAGGAAAAACAGGAGTGCTGGCAGGCCTACTCTATTGTTACTGATATGTATCTGCCAAATCCGAAACGACTTCGCGACTGGCTATCGGTACCTAAAAGCAACGGATATGAGTCTCTCCACATCACTGTTATGGGCCCTGAAGGCAAATGGGTGGAAGTCCAGATAAGAACCGAACGAATGGATGAAATAGCCGAAAAAGGTTTGGCTGCCCACTGGAGATATAAAGGTATTAAGGGAGAAAGCGGCCTGGACGAATGGCTTAACTCCATAAGGGAAACCTTAGAGCATGCCGACAGTGACATGGAGGCTATGGACCAGTTCAAGCTTGATTTATATAAAGACGAAGTGTTTGTCTTTACTCCAAAAGGAGATTTGTTCAAGCTCCCGCAAGGTGCTACTGTGCTCGACTTTGCATTCTCAATTCATACCAATCTCGGATGCAAGTGCATTGGTGCGAAAGTTAATGGTAAGAATGTACAGCTGAGATACATACTCAACAGCGGCGACCAAGTGGAAATCATGACTTCGAATACTCAGGCTCCTAAACAGGACTGGCTGAATTTTGTAACGACCTCCAAGGCAAGGACAAAGATACGTCAGGCTCTGAAGGAAATGGCAGCCCGACAGACACAGTTTGCCAAAGAGACCTTAGAAAGAAAATTCAAGAACAGAAAAATAGAGTATGATGAATCCATCCTAATGCGCCTTATTCGGAAACTCGGGTTCAAGACCGTTACCGACTTCTACAAAAGCATATCAGACGAGTCGAGCGATATCAACAATATCATTGACAAGTATCTGGAAATGCAGAAGAAGGAAACAGAACAGAGGGAGGAAATAATATACCGCAGTGCCGAAGGATATAATATACAGCAGAACGCTGATGCCAAAGACTATTTCAAGGATGATGTGCTGGTTATAGACCGCAATCTGAAAGGTATAGACTTTAATCTGGCAAAATGCTGTAATCCTATTTATGGCGATGATGTATTCGGATTTGTAACTATTTCGGGAGGTATTAAGATTCACAGATGTGACTGTCCGAATGCTCCTGAAATGAAAGCCCGGTTCCCATACAGAATTGTCAAGGCAAGATGGGCAGGAAAGAGTCAGGGAAAACAGTACCCTATCACTCTAAGGATAGTGGGACATGATGATATAGGTATAGTAACTAACATTACCTCTATCATAAACAAGGAAAATAATATTCTCCTACGCTCTATAAGTGTTGACTCCAACGACGGACTGTTTTCGGGTATGCTTACCGTAATGGTAGATGATATATCGAAACTTGAAATGCTTATTAAAAAGCTTCGTACCGTAAAAGGTGTTAAGCAAGTAAACAGAGGATGATTAATATCAACCGATAAAGAATAATTAATAACGAAAATAAAAATTTAAATTAAGATGAAAAAATTTGTTCTTACAACACTCATGCTGCTGATAGGTGTAATTATGGTTATGGCAGAAGGAATAGCAGAAATAAAATTCGAAAAGACAGTACACAATTTCGGCAGTTTTTCTGAAAGCAGTCCAAAGGTAACATGCAAGTTTAAGTTTACAAACGCCGGAGACGGTCCTTTGGTTATACATCAGGCTATTGCTTCATGCGGATGTACTGTTCCGGAATATCCAAAGGAACCAATCAAACCGGGTGAAAGTGGTGAAATTACCGTAACATACAACGGCGCAGGTAAATTCCCAGGTAAATTCCAGAAGACCATAACACTACGTACAAACGGTAAGGTAGAAATAACACGTCTGGTTGTGAAAGGTGATATGATGCCGGCAGCAGCAGATGCAAAATAACAGACATATAATATGCAAAATCTGTTAAAATAGAGT
>artificially_reared_2__coassemble_565_pt1 | contig 18384 bp, 10 predicted proteins | sample artificially_reared_2__metabat2_high_PE_035 | metagenome-assembled genome bin artificially_reared_2 | reverse complement strand
ATACCTACAAGATCCACAAAACCCATGGCAAAGAAGCATAGCATTACCGGTATCAAACGCGAATATTGAGAATTGCTACTATTGTTACTCATAAAAAATAATTGGTAGTATTTTCTTATAAAAATTTATAATTCTAATAGTGTACAGTAATAAACAAAAAGCCTAAATTAAACAGTTCACTACTTAATTTAGGCTCTAAATTAATTTATTACAAACTCAATCTGTATACATTTACATTTTCAAATTTAGCTTCTGTATCATTAACATAGAAACGAAGTTTGTCGTATGGTAAAGTAGGGAATACAAGATTTGTCATTGCAATACGTCCACCGTCAACAAAAAGTTCTACTGAACATTTGTCAACATATACATTGATATGATAAGTTTTACCTTCACACAATGACAATGGAGCCCAAGTTCCAAGTGCAAAATCATTTATATAATTGACAGATTCTGTTTTTCTTCTATCATGATTTTCCTTAAAGTGAGGTTCAGATTTTTCACCGAATGCAATCAACCCACTCTCTGTACGGTCCATTACAGCACGACCAGACTTCATATCAAGATATATCTTTGTTTTTTCACCTTTATCATTCATTATATCAAAACCTGCAACACCGGAGTTTCCTACAGTCAAATCAAACTCAACTTCAAATCCTGCTTTGTCACCACTTATAATGCTATCAGCTACAAGCTCTTTTTCAGAAGCATTCAGAGTAAAGTTATCAATAGTCTGAGTTTCTTTACGCAAAGCCTGTGTTTCTTTCACAGCATTGGCAGCCATATATATTTCACCGTCTTTAGTATAAAGTGAAAGTTCACGAGGCAAAGCATTTGCACCTCTATGCTGACGGATAGGAGTTACATTTGCATACTGCCAGTTGCTCATCCAAGGCACAGCAATAACTCTGTCTCCTGTATTAGAGAAACAAACTGTAGCATAATGGTCTTTACCGAAGTCTAGCCATTTTGTAACCGACTTGTCGTTATCGCATTTAAATTCTTTTCCATCAAAATCACCGATAAAATATTCTGTTGCACTTCCACCGAAAGGACATCCTGGATTAATATTAACTATCATAACCCATTTCATTTTATTTTTATCACCATCTACAGGCAACTGTATGAAATCAGGACATTCAAACTGATTTGGCTGTACTCCATATCCCTCACCAAACTGACTCAGATACTCCCAGTTTTTCATATCTTTAGATGAATAGAATCTCATATTCTTATCTGCAGAAACAATCATATACCATTTCTGTGTAGGCTCATACCAGAATACTTTTGGATCACGGAAATCCTTAAGTCCATCAAAAGGTGTCAATATAGGATTCTTTTCGTATTTTGTATATGTACGTCCATTATCATTACTGTAGGCAAGACACTGAATCTGACCGTTTTTGTCACTTGCCGAAGTGTAAAAGGCTATAATAGCATCTTTGCCATAACCAGCACTGTTAAATTTGTCTACAACAGCGCTTCCAGAGAAGATATGTCCCAATGTGTCACGAGCAATAGCTGGTTCAAGATGATCCCAGTGAACAAGATCTTTACTTACAGAATGTCCCCAGTGCATATTTCCCCATTTTGAACCGTAAGGATTATATTGGAAATACAAATGATATTCTCCATCTTTATATACAAGACCATTTGCATCGTTCATCCATCCGTAAGATGCTGTATGATGATATTCAGGACGATAATAATCTGTATTCTTTACGTCAAAAGTATCAGAGAGTGTAATGCTATCCCAACAAACTGCATTTGAAGGAACATTTCCTATATTTATAATTTTCTCGCCATCTGTCTGAGGAAGTTTAAAAGGAACATAATATTCAATACTGTCTACAGCCAAACGTATATCCATTGTAGTATCATCAGCCTTACCTGTATTTAACTTCACTTTACCTTCGGCAGAAGACTCCTGAATAGGCAACAAAAGATATTTGCCCGGTTTTGTAACTTTTACTATAGTAGTACTGTCATTCTGATGTTCGAATATAACGCCAGAATTATTATTACTATTATTGCATGAAACTAAAGTAGCCGCTGTAACTGTACCAAGCAAAGCTACTGATAATATATTCTTTTTCATGGATTATATGATTTTTGTTGATTATACTTTTATTGAAATATTGAAAATATAAATACCTATCGAAAACGATCTTTAATATGAGTCAGTTAAGTTACCATTTTAATATTAAAACGGCAAACTTAAACCGACTCATTTCAATATAATCAAATATTACCTAATATATTAAAACTTAATTTGCGCAGTAAATTCTACTGTAAACGGACGAATGTAACTACCTGCCATTACGTATCCTGCATATTTTGAAGCTTCATCCTTTTCAACAAGCTCTGCACCGGCAATACTTCCTTTGGCACCTGTCTGATTCAGGAAATTAACAACATTGCAGCCAAGTGCAAGTTTCTTGTTAACCTGCCAGTTCAATCCTCCAAATGTTTCCCAGCGTCCGTTAAAATAATATGCATCGTTTATATTGGCATAAGTCTTGCTAAAATATCTGAAACTTGTCCAAATTTTCAGATTATCTGTAATCATATAACTTGGGTCTATTTCTACAATCACCTGAGGGATTTCAGCAACAATGTTTCCTGTTGCATTAATTGTACCAACATATCCGTCAGAGAAAGTGACTGAAGTTTCATATTTTTTATAAGTAGGTTTCTGATAAGTGAACAGGAAATGGAAATCAAATCCTTTGAAAGGACGAGCTACTACGTCTGTTGTCCATCCTATTGTCTGGATATCAAAGGTAAGCGGAGCTGCCATAATCTGAGTCTGTCCATCAGAAGTCTTATGTTGCAAATTCAGTGTTGAATTGTTGTTTGTCTTTGATATATAAGAGAACAAAGAAGTAAGGCTCAACCATTCATTATTATAATAAATACCGGCTCTACCCAATGGTACACTAATCTTACCGGTATTTGGAGATACTGCAGGAGCAAAGTTCTCTATACGCGGATGCTGGGTAATATATGTAAAGTCACCTGTAAAACCAAATTCTTTATTCATTTTATAAGTTGCAGCGGCAGTAAGAGCATAATTCAACCAATGATGTTCCATTGGAGTAGGACTAATCTTTACTCCCGACGCAGATACCGCTCCAAGATAATAATCAGCAAAACGTCCGATAAAATTTCCGTCGGCATCTTTTACAGCTGCATTATCTCCCTTCAAGGCCTGATACTCTAATCTACCTCCATAATACAGGTTAAAACGGTCTGTAATATCCCAATCGTGTGTGAAGTATAATGCTAATTTGTTTTCAAAGCCATTGTAATACTCAGAAGCATTTCTATTGAAGTCATAATAATATCCGTTGCCTGAATAGGTACGTCCGGCATACGACTGATAATCTGTATTGAAAAGTCTTACCGGATAGCTTCCGTCTGAAGGTACAGACTGGTCATACATGGTTGTACTTGAAGAATAATCCACATCATAATACCATTCATTGATACCAATTCTCCATGTACCATTATCTACTTTTCTGGATAACTCAGTAGTAAACATGAAAGAGTCTATAAAACCACGGTTAAGACACGACATCCTACTCTGTACATATTCTCCGGTATATGGTTTCATACTGCCGTCGGCTGTTTCGTATGTATAATTAATCCCTGCCTCATTTTTATCGAGCGACATAGGTGTTTGATATACCATAGAACCTGTAGAATGATCATACTTCATAACTGTCTTCCAGTTCAGACCATTATCCCAAGTATAATTATTCATTAATGTAAATACACTACCTTTGTTCTGTGTAGCATCATAAAGATTTGTCTTTTTCACTTCACCGGTACGCATGTCGCGATATACCATTTCATTGTCGACCGGCAAATAAGATGTAGTACCAAGTGCAAAATCACCGAACTGTTTTACACTACCGTCGCCTACATATATAAAAGGAGCAGACTGAGTTGCATAATTATATACAGGATGACTGTTAGAATAATGATATAATGCTGTAAACTCACCCCGATTATCGTTATATCTCTTTGTCAAGGCAAATTTATATATCTGGGTTCTGTCCTGAAATGGTGTAGATTTAATCTTGAATGTTCCAGGATCGAAATCCTGATATATACTTCCACTATACGACCATCCTTTTCCGATACCGCCATTCAGGTTCAAAGAAACTTCCTGCATACCGAAATGATTTGTCTTATAGTTCAAGGTTCCATTGAAACCTTCCTGACCCAACTGTGTAAAGGAGTTTACCGCATAACCGATATTACCGGTTGTAACTGCTGTTTCAGAGATTTTCAACAAACCAACATGACTAAGGCTTGCATCAGCACGCCAAAGAGAGTTTACGCTGTGAGGATTTGTGGCATAAGTAACTGGAATACCATTTTCGAGTACATTTACATCGGCCGAAGGTAATCCTATCTGAATCTCACGAGGGCCGTTGGCACTTGCAGCATTAAGCATTACATTACGATTGGCTTCTTCCTTACTGTTGCTTTCAGAAGCTGTCTTTTTGTTTTCTTGAGCATAGGCTGAAGTACAAGCCAAAGCAAGAATCATAACTGCTGCGCTCATTCTGCTAACCGATTGTTTCTTTTTTGCCTTCATAGCAATTGCGTAATATTAAGTAATGATAATTATATTGATACTGGTTGTTTCTGCTTTATGTTTCGATATTGCAAATGTATGAAGTCACTGATAAACAATGTATAACAAATGTTTCAACAAAAAGAAAAAATGTTTCATGTATCATTTTTACAAATACATGAAACATTTTTTATATACCTCTATAATAAGGAAAGTGTATATTATAAACTTATCTTGTCGTATATAGTATCAGAATTGTTCTTTTCTGTTCCGGCTGGTCAATATCAGATATATTCCCAGCAATATCAATGGGACACTCAACAACTGTCCTATATTCAGAGTCATCCCAACTTCTTCTGCAACCTGTGGGTTCTTAATAAACTCAAGTCCCAAACGGGAGCCGAAGAATATCAGCAAAGAAACACCTGTTATGAGTCCTATGTGTTTCTGTAATCCAAGCTTATGATAGCCTATCCATGCAAAAACAAATGCAACGGTGCAATACAGCATTTCATAAATCTGTGTAGGATGACATGCCTGAGCTACTCCTCCCTGATTATACAATTCCTGCCATTCTCTTGATCTTACAAATTCAAATCCCCATGGAAGAGTAGTTGGAAATCCGAAAATTTCTGAATTCATCAAATTACCAAAACGAATACATGCACAAACTACAGCTACCGCAGGAATCATTCTATCGAACAGCCACCATACACTTTTGTGTGTAACTTTCTTGGAATACCATACCAGGGCCAATATAAGTGCAAAAACTCCACCATGACTTGCCAGACCTCCTTTCCATACTTTGAGAATCTCAATTGGATGAGCACCGTAATAATCCCACTCATAAAAAATACAGTGTCCGAGACGTGCTCCAAGTACAGAACTTACAATACAGTATACAAACAGTTTGTCGGCCCACTCTTCAGGATGGCCTTCTTTTCTGAATAATCTTGATACCATTTCATAAGCCAATATGAAACCAATACCCCACATCAGACCATACCATCTTAACTCCAACGGACCTAACTTGAATAGTACAGGATCTACATCCCAGACTATGCTTCCCAAAATCATCTCCATATCAATTTTTTTAATAATATAATTTTGTTATTTTATTATCATTTCATTTCCGGCTCATAGCATTTCTTTCATATCCGGCATATTTTTATAAAGATAAAAAGGAATAGACAGATTTACGGATACATCAAAAATCATAAGCCATACATACTGCAAAGAAAATAAAAAAATCTCTTCCCCAAAACTAATCAGGAAAGAGATTACATGGAAAGACTGATAATATTTAGATACTTTATTATTTATATTATACCAAGTGTGCAATCAGTTCTTCACGATCGCCTGCAAGAAGATCTATAACAGGAACTTCAATCATAGTGTAACATCCTGGTTTCTGACGCATAGAAGCACGTGCAACACAAACCAATACCTGGGCTGTAAGTGCAGGATTGTTAATTTTCATGTCAAACTCAAACAATTGGTTATGAGTCTTACCTGAAACTCCCTTACGGACTAAGTTTACACCATGACCCACATCATTCAAATCATCAACGCAAGGAACTTGAATTACGTGAGTTTCATCATTTACGAAATATGCATCCGCCTTTATTGCAGCTTCAACGGTCTTGAAATCGGCACCCTCTTCAAGTTCCACATAAACCATACGGCGGTGAATTCCTGTACCTACAGGGATTGTCATAGACAAAGCATCCTTTACTCCTGCAATGGCACGAACTGCAACAGAGTGTCCCATACTGCGGCCTGGACCGAAATTTGTATATGTAATACCCTTTGGAGCAATTGCTTCGAGTAATGTGCGAACAACAGAATCGCTACCCGGATCCCAACCTGCAGCTATTATAGAAACTGCATTGTGAGCCTTAGCTGTTTCATCAAGAGAACGACGCAATGAAGTTATCTGAGTATGTATATCAAAACTGTCTACAGTATTGATACCCAACGCAAGGATTTCTTTAGCATACTGTTCAACACTACGTGTAGGAGTCGAAAGAATAGCTACATCTACATCTTCAAGTTCCTTAATGTCTTTTACTACCTTATAAGGAGCAAGTTCGGCTGGCTTGTTTTCTTCTCCATTACGACGAACAATACCTGCTATTTCAAAATCCGAAGCAGCTTCCAATGCCTCGATTGTGTATTTTCCAATATTTCCGTAACCAACTACGGCTGCTCTAATCTTTTTCATAATTCTTATTTATTTCTTTTTACTGGTGTTTAATTCTTACTTTAATATATATCAAAAATAATGGTATTGGCATAAACATTGAACCAACTTTTTTTTGACAGCACAAAATTACAAAATTAGAATCATTCTAAAGAAATAAAATAAGTTGTTTTTTGAAATAATTATAGCCCAACTTACAATTTATAACTTTCTAATCATTATTTTTGTCGATAAATTATAAATTGTAAGAAAAATATGATTGAATATATCAAAGGAAAACTTGAGGAAATAAATCCTACACTGGCTGTAGTAGATTGTAATGGTGTAGGATATGGAATAAATATCTCACTAAATACATTTTCAAATATTCAAGGCAAACAAGATGTAAAGCTATATATATATGAAGCAATAAGGGAAGATGCCTACGTATTATATGGATTTTCCACAAAGCAGGAAAGAGAATTATTTCTTATGCTCATCACTGTTTCTGGTATTGGAGGCAATACAGCGAGGATGATTCTATCTGCTCTTTCGCCTTCCGAACTTTGCAACGTAATAAGCAGCGGTAATGAAAAGTTACTGAAAATGGTTAAAGGTATAGGACTGAAAACCGCACAACGCATAATAGTAGAACTGAAAGATAAAATAGATACAATTGGAATTAGTTCCGAAAACGGAAATGCTCCTGTAAGCCACAACGTTTCTGTTGCAAATACAGAAATATATGAAGAAGCCATCGCCGCCCTCACCATGTTGGGATTCGCTCAAGCTCCATCACAAAAGGTTGTTTCAGCTATACTGAAAGAAGAACCAGATGCTCCTGTACAAAAAGTAATAAAAACCGCATTATCAAGGCTTAGATAAATATTCATATAAATATCCATTATATATAACGGTATATTGGATTTTTCATTATCGTATCATTTATATAAGAATTATGAGAGATTGGGATTCTGTTTATATCAGAATCTCAGTCTCTTATTTTTTAGCATCAACTTACAGTTTATAAGCATATACACACTATATAATTACAAAATATAACAATTACGATATAATTTCAGACATATTATAACCAACACCGCGTATTATAAAAATTTCTTCACAGAAAATCTCCTACAACCAATCCAAAATGAATACATTTTATTATTTTTGCGAACACTATAACACAGAATACACATAAATACAATACATAAAGAAACCAAATAACAATGAAAGAGAATCAATTTATCAAGAAAGCAACTCATAAAGGGTTATATAATCCGGAAAACGAGCACGATGCGTGTGGAGTTGGTATGATAGTCAACCTTCATGGCACTAAATCGCACGAATTAATAGATTCTGCCCTTAAAGTCCTCGAAAACATGAAACATAGAGGTGCCGAAGGTGCTGATGACAAGACTGGTGACGGGGCTGGTATTATGGTACAGATACCTCATGAATTTATCCTTTTACAGGGAATTCCAGTTCCTGAAAAAGGTAAATACGGTACGGGACTTGTTTTTATGCCTAAAAATAAAGATGCTCAGCAGACCATAATGAGTATCATTATAGAAGAAGTTGAAAGAGAAGGCATGACATTAATGCATGTAAGGAGCGTTCCTGTCAATTCCACTATTCTTGGTAAAGATGCTCTTGCAACTGAACCTGATATAAAACAGATTTTTGTTACAGCCGGTCCAGATGAACAGAATCTTGAAAGAAAATTATATATAGTAAGGAAGAAAATTGAAAAATCAGTTGCAGACCATAAAGACAAGATTGAGAGTTACAAGGATTTCTATATTGTTTCTCTTTCAAGCAGAAACATGGTATATAAAGGAATGCTTACCTCTATGCAATTGCGTGAGTATTATGCCGACCTGACTCAACCTTACTTTACAAGTGCCTTAGCTTTAGTGCATTCACGATTCAGTACCAATACTTTCCCTACTTGGAGTCTGGCACAGCCATTCAGAATGCTTGCCCATAATGGTGAAATAAATACCATAAGAGGCAACAGGGCATGGATGGAAGCAAGAGAAAGTGTACTTTCATCAGAAGCTTTGGGCGACATATCTCAAATACGTCCCATTATACAACCATGTATGAGCGACAGTGCATCTATGGACAATGTCCTTGAGTTTTTTGTAATGTCTGGACTTAGCCTGCCTCATGCACTGGCTATGATGGTGCCGGAGTCTACCAACGAAAAGAACCCTATCAGTCCGGCTCTTAAAGCATTTTATGAATATCATTCCATACTTATGGAACCTTGGGATGGTCCGGCTGCATTGCTTTTCAGTGACGGCAGATATGCAGGAGGTATGCTCGACAGAAATGGTCTGCGCCCTGCACGATGGCTCGTAACTAAGAGCGGCACTATGGTAGTAGCGAGTGAAACCGGAACCATCAGTTTCAATCCCGACGAAATTGAGGCTAAAGGAAGATTGCAGCCAGGAAAAATTCTTCTCATAGACACTCAGGAAGGTAAAATATATTATGATAATGAAGTTAAAGAAGAACTTGCTTCGGCATTACCATATTCTGAATGGCTGTCAGCAAACCGTATCGAACTTGATACTCTTCGCAGCGGTAGAAAGGTAGAAAACTCTGTTAAAGAATCAGGAAGGAAACTTAGAATATTCGGTTTTACAAGAGAGGATATTGAAAGAACTCTTGCACCTATGTGTAAAAGTGGAGCGGAACCAACAGCTTCAATGGGTAATGATACCCCATTGGCCGTTTTAAGCAATAGACCACAATCTGTTTTCAATTACTTCCGCCAGCAGTTCGCACAGGTAACCAATCCAGCCATCGACCCTATACGTGAAGAACTTGTGATGTCTCTTACTGAATATATCGGTGCTGTTGGAAGTACAATATTACATCCTGATGCTTCACACTGTAAGATGGTCAGACTACCACATCCTATCCTTACCAATACACAGCTCGATATTCTGTGTAATATAAGGTATAAAGGTTTCAATACTGTAAAACTAAAAATGGTATTTGAAGCGTCTGCCGGAGAAGACGGTCTGAGAGTTGCTCTTGAGAATCTTTGCAGAAAAGCAGAAGAAGCTGTCGATTCAGGTGCCAACTATATAGTATTGTCCGACCGTGATGTAGATGCTTCATATGCTCCTGTTCCATCTTTATTGGCAGTAAGTGCCGTACATCATCATCTTATTTCTGTACAGAAAAGGGTGCAGACTGCACTTATTGTTGAAAGTGGTGAAGCAAGAGAAGTAATGCATGCTGCATTATTGCTCGGATACGGCGCAAGTGCTATTTGTCCTTACATGGCTTTCGCCGTTATCGACTCGTTGGTTAAAAATGGTGACTTACAGTTAGATTACAGTACAGCCCAGAAAAATTATATTAAGGCTCTTTGTAAAGGTCTGTATAAAGTAATGAGTAAAATGGGGATCAGTACAATCCGCTCTTACAGATGTGCAAAACTTTTTGAAGCTGTTGGTATAAGTGCCGATGTTATGAGAAGATACTTCGGAACAGAAGTTTCAAGCATAGGCGGCGCAAATCTGAAAGATATAACAAGCGACTATCTGAAACTGCATAAATCGGGAATAGCTATCTCTGAAGATGAAGCAAATTCAATGCTGGATCACATCGGATTGTTTTCTTACAGAAAAGACGGAGAACTGCATGCATGGAATCCTGATACAATAAGCTTGCTGCAACTCGCTACACGTACCGGAAGCTACAAGAAATTCAAGGAGTTTACCAATAAGGCAGACGAAAAAGAATCTCCAGTATTTTTAAGAGACTTTTTCCGTTTCCGCAGTAATCCTATCGATATAAGCGAGGTGGAACCTGCCGAGAATATTGTAAAGCACTTTGTTACAGGAGCCATGTCGTTCGGTGCCATAAGCAAGGAAGCTCATGAGGCCATGGCTATAGCAATGAACAAGTTAGGTGCACGCAGCAACACTGGAGAAGGAGGAGAAGACAGTTCACGTTTTACTGCAGCATATCATTCCGACAAAGATGACGAAGATATAAGTTTATGCAGCAAGACCAAACAGATTGCATCCGGAAGATTTGGTGTTACAACAGAATATCTTGTAAATGCAGAAGAAATACAGATAAAAGTAGCACAGGGAGCCAAGCCAGGCGAAGGAGGACAGTTGCCCGGATTCAAAGTAGATGAAGTGATAGCACGTACACGCCATTCAATACCTGGTATTTCACTTATATCACCTCCGCCTCATCATGATATCTACTCTATAGAAGATCTGGCACAGCTGATTTATGATCTGAAAAATGTCAATCCTCGTGCGGCAATAAGTGTAAAACTTGTAGCCGAAAGCGGAGTAGGAACTATCGCTGCCGGTGTGGCAAAGGCTAAAGCCGACCTGATTGTTATTTCAGGAGCCGAAGGCGGAACAGGTGCATCTCCTGCTTCTTCAATGAGATATGCCGGAATATCACCGGAGATTGGACTTAGTGAGACACAGCAGACACTGGTTCTTAACGGCTTACGCGGTCAGGTCAGATTACAGACCGACGGACAGCTGAAGACCGGTAGGGATATTATAAGCATGGCTTTACTTGGAGCCGAAGAATTTGCTTTCGGTACAGGAGCTCTTATAGTATTGGGATGTGTTATGATGCGTAAATGTCATACCAATCTGTGCCCTGTTGGTGTTGCCACACAAGACGAAAAGTTAAGAGAGCATTTCCGCGGACATTACAAATATCTGATAAATTATTTCATGTTCCTTGCACAGGAAGTCAGAGAATATCTTGCAGAGATGGGATTTACCAAACTTGAGGATATTATCGGAAGAACAGATCTTATCGATATTGATAAAGATAGCACCAACAGCAAAATAAGAGGACTTGATTTTAGCCACATACTGCATAAGATTGAGAATGGTGCAGATATACACCATGTTCAGGATAAGCCTCTCGACTTGCTTGGTATAAAAGACAGAGCCATAATATTTGCCTCAAAAGATGCTATAGCAAATAAGAAACCGGTAGAATTAGAATACACAATATCAAACACAGACCGCTCGGCCGGTGCTATGCTCTCGGGTGAAGTGGCTATGAAATATGGTAATGCAGGATTGCCGGACAATACTATAAATGTAAAATTCAAAGGCTCAGCAGGACAAAGCTTCGGCGCATTCCTTACTCACGGTATAAGTTTCCGCCTGGAAGGAGAAGCGAACGACTATGTGGGTAAAGGACTGAGCGGAGGACGAATTTCTCTTCTGCCTCCTTCCGGATCTACATTCGACGCTTCAAAGAATACTATCGCTGGAAATACGCTCATGTATGGTGCCACAAAAGGAGAAGTATATATTAATGGTTGTGTAGGTGAAAGATTTGCAGTCAGAAATTCCGGAGCAATAGCCGTAGTGGAAGGTGTAGGCGATCATTGCTGTGAATATATGACAGGAGGACGTGTTGTGGTACTCGGCAATACAGGACGTAATTTTGCAGCCGGTATGAGTGGAGGTATAGCGTATGTATGGGATAAGGAACGTAAATTTGATTATTTCTGTAATATGGAAATGGTTGAGCTTACACTGCTTGAGGACTCTGCTTCGAGAAAAGAACTAAAAGAACTTATCGAGAAGCATTATAAATATACCGGCTCAAAACTCGCAAAGGAAATACTTGATAACTGGCAAGAACATGTGGATGAGTTCATACAAGTAACTCCTATAGAGTATAAACGGGTTCTGGCAGAAGAACAGATGCGCAAACTTCAACAAAAAATTGCTGAAGTACAACGTGATTATTGAATGTAGTCATTATAGTTTTGTTTATAAAGAATAAGATATAATACATGTTGATTCATTACAGCATAAATTCAGAGATATCTTATACTATATAATATTTAGCATTTATAATTTTGATTATTTATTGTCATGGGAAATCCAAAAGCATTTTTAAATATACCACGCCAGGAAGCTGGCTACCGACCTGTTCACGAAAGATTATCAGACTTCAGTGAAGTAGAACAGACACTGAATTCAAGCGACAGACGTCTTCAAGCGTCACGCTGCATGGATTGTGGTGTTCCGTTCTGTCATTGGGCTTGTCCGTTGGGAAACCGTCCTCCCGAATTTCAGGATGCTCTGAGTAATGGAAAATGGAGAGAAGCGTATGAAATACTTTCACGTACAAACGACTTCCCTGAATTTACAGGAAGAATATGTCCCGCTCTGTGCGAAAAATCCTGTGTCCTGAAGTTGAGTATAGACTCTCCTGTTACTATCAGGGAAGATGAAGCTGCAATAATAGAAGCTGCATTCCGCGAAGGTTATATTATACCCAAAGTATATGAAAGAAACGGATATTCTGTTGCTGTAATAGGCTCCGGACCGGCTGGTCTTGCAGTAGCCAACCAACTTAACCGTATGGGGTATAGCGTTACTGTTTTCGAGAAGCTGGAATATATTGGCGGACTTATAAGATTTGGTATACCAAACTTCAAGCTTCATAAATCGATTATAGACCGTAGAGTAAAAATAATGGAAGCAGAAGGTATCACATTCAAGACAGGGTGTGACATCGACCTTAATAATCTTCCGGTAAACTTTGATGCTTATTGTATCTGTACAGGAACTCCGGAAGCAAGGGACCTTAATATTCCCGGTCGTGAATATAAAGGAATACACTTTGCCATGGAAATGCTTGCACAGCAAAACAGGATTCTTGCCGGACAGAAATTCGATGATAATGAACTGATATCAGCCAAAGGCAAAAAAGTTCTTGTGATAGGTGGTGGAGATACTGGAAGCGACTGTATAGGCACAAGCAACCGTCAGGGAGCAGAATGTGTCACACAGATAGAAATTATGCCAAAACCGCCTGTTGGACATAATCCGCTTACTCCATGGCCGCAATGGCCAGTGGTTCTGAAAACAAGTTCAAGCCACGAAGAAGGTTGTATAAGGCGCTGGAGTCTTGCATCAAACCGTTTTATTGCTGACGAGAACGGAAATGTATGTGGTGTAGAAGTAGAAGAAGTTGAATGGATTAAGGATGAAAATGAAGGACGCCCAGTAATGAAGCCTACAGGTAAAAAAGAGATTATTGAAGCCGACCTTGTATTACTGGCAATGGGATTCCTCAAACCTCAGCACCCTGAATATCCGGAGAATGTTTTTATTGCAGGTGACGCACAAAGTGGAGCAAGCCTTGTTGTAAAATGTATAGCTTCCGGAAGAAAAACAGCTAAAGATATTGACAGTTTTATAAAAAGAAAGAATCAGGGCTTATAAATGCACAAAAGCAAAAAACGGGAATATTTTACTTTTGTTATAAACCAATATAACAGTTACAAAATACAAATCTTACTATTATGTGTGGAATAGCTTGTATATTCAATATAAAGGAACAGACAGCAGAACTTAGGAAGAAAGCTCTGTCTATGGCAAAAAAGATACGTCACCGTGGACCGGACTGGAGTGGTATATATTGTGGAGGAAGTGCAATTCTGGCTCACGAAAGACTATCTATAGTTGACCCTCAGTCTGGCGGTCAGCCTCTATACTCTACAGACAAAAAACAGATTCTGGCTGTAAACGGTGAAATTTACAACCATAGGGAAATAAGGGAAAAATATTCCGGGAAATATCAGTTCATGACAGGAAGCGACTGCGAAGTTATTCTTGCATTATATCGTGATCATGGTATCAACTTCCTTGAAGAGATAAGCGGTATTTTTGCCTTTGCTCTTTACGACGAAGAAAAAGACGAGTTTCTTATAGCAAGAGACCCTATAGGAGTAATACCGTTGTACATTGGACATGATGCAGACGGTACTGTATACTGTGCAAGTGAACTAAAGGCTCTTGAAGGTTTTTGCGATGAATATGAGCCTTTCCTTCCGGGATACTACTATTACAGTAAGGAAGGGAAAATGAAGAAATGGTATAACAGGGAATGGAACAGCTACGAAAGTGTAGCAGAGAACTACACTCCCAAAGCCTCGAATCTTACAAAGCTATCTTGCGACAGCATAGAAAAGGAAAAAGGTAAAGTTTTATCAGACGAAGAAGTTTCGGAATATTCATACAAGGTTCAGGTAGAAGCTGTAAAAGAGGCTCTTGAAGATGCTGTTCGACGTCAGCTTATGAGTGATGTACCATATGGAGTACTTCTTTCGGGCGGACTTGACAGTTCTATTATATCTGCTATAGCTAAACAGTTCGCTTCTAAAAGAATAGAAACCAACAGCACAAAAGATGCATGGTGGCCACAGCTTCACTCTTTTGCAGTAGGTCTAAAAGGGGCTCCCGATTTGATTAAAGCAAAGGAAGTGGCAGAGCATATCGGTACCATACATCATGAAATAAACTATACTATTCAGGAGGGTCTGGATGCTATAAGAGATGTAATATATTATATAGAGACTTACGATGTAACAACTGTCAGAGCATCAACTCCAATGTATTTACTTGCCCGCGTAATCAAGTCGATGGGGATTAAAATGGTATTGAGCGGTGAAGGTGCCGACGAAGTTTTCGGAGGATATCTATATTTCCATAAGGCTCCTGATGCACGTGCTTTCCATGAGGAAACAGTAAGAAAATTGTCTAAACTTCATCTTTACGATTGCCTTAGAGCAAATAAATCATTATCGGCATGGGGAGTAGAAGGACGTGTTCCATTCCTCGACAAAGAGTTCCTTGATGTGGCAATGAATCTTAATCCATCGGTTAAGATGTGTCCCGGACACCAGATTGAAAAACGTATATTGAGAGATGCTTTCCAGTCTCTCCTGCCTCAGAGTGTAGCATGGCGACAAAAGGAACAGTTCTCCGATGGTGTAGGATATTCATGGATTGATACACTAAAAGACATTACATCGAAAGCTGTGTCTGATGAAGAAATGGCAAAAGCTGCCGAACGTTTCCCTGTAAATCCACCACAAAACAAGGAAGAATATTATTACAGATGTATATTCGAAGAACATTTTCCAAGCAAATCGGCAGCTTCCAGTGTTCCGAGTGTCCCAAGTGTAGCATGTTCTACTGCCGAAGCTCTTGCATGGGACGAAAAATTCAAGAATCTGAATGACCCGAGCGGAAGAGCTGTAGCCGGTATTCATGAGAAGGCTTACTGATATTCGGCTAACTAATAAGTAGATATACAGATTGTTAATAAACAATAGAAACCTTTTTTTGTTATATATAGTAGTTGGATATAATGACATTAACAATATTATTATCATGAATATAGAATTCACAAAAATGCATGGAACCGGAAACGACTATATATATGTCAATACCATGAAATATGATATAGAAAATCCGGAAGAACTGGCAATAGAATGGAGTAAATATCATACAGGTATTGGAAGTGACGGACTGGTATTGATAGGCAATTCAGTGATAGCCGACTTCAGCATGAGAATTTTCAATGCAGATGGTTCTGAAGCAAAGATGTGCGGAAATGCAAGCAGATGCATAGGAAAGTATCTTTATGAATATGGGCTTACTTCGAAAACAGAGATTTCACTGGAAACACTTTCGGGAATCAAAATCCTGCATCTTCATCTTACCAATACCAACAAGGTGGAATCCGTAACTGTTGATATGGGTATTCCTTCCGATATTAAGGAAATATCACTTGAAGATAAATACATTTTCAAGAAGGGAATTAAGGTTTCAATGGGCAATCCTCATCTTGTTATTTTTGTAGAAGATGTAAACAGTATAAATCTTCCTGTAATAGGACCTAAACTTGAGAATCATCCCATGTTTCCAGATAGAGTTAATGTAGAGTTTGCCCAAATACTTTCAAACGGAAATATCAGAATGAGAGTTTGGGAAAGAGGTTCGGGCATAACTCTGGCATGTGGTACTGGAGCATGTGCAACGGCTGTTGCTGCGGCATTTTCACAAAAATCAAAAAAATCGGTGTCTATAATAATGGATGGTGGTACATTAAAGATTGATTGGGAAAAAGACGGACATGTATATATGACAGGACCGGCTACAGTTGTTTTCGACGGAGAAATCAGTATTTGACGATAGTCTTGGATATCAGAATCTGGATTTATTCAGTGTATTGAGCTATAAAAAATAAGATACCCAAAATCGTAATTTAAATATATTACAATGGCATTAATAAACGACAATTTTCTAAAACTACCAGGCAGTTATCTGTTTTCGGATATAGCCAGAAAAATAAGCAAATATAGAGAAGAGAATCCCGACAAGCAGTTGATTCGTTTAGGTATAGGCGATGTTACACGTCCCTTGCCTGAAGCTTGTATTGAAGCTATGCATAAGGCCACAGACGAACTGTCACAAAAAGCTACATTCAAAGGATATGGTCCTGAACAAGGTTATGATTTTCTTATAAGCGCAATTATAAAAAATGATTTCGAACCGAGGGGAATACATCTCAGCTATTCGGAAATATTCATAAACGACGGCGCAAAAAGCGATACCGGTAATATAGGTGATATTTTTACGGTTGATAATCATATTGCTGTTACAGACCCTATTTATCCTGTTTATATCGACAGCAATGTTATGGCCGGAAGAACTGGAAGTTTAAATGCAGACGGGAAATGGAGCAATGTTGTATATATGGAATGTAACGAAGAAAACAATTTCATTCCTCAATTGCCCGATAAGAAGGTGGATATAATTTATCTGTGCTATCCCAATAATCCGACCGGAACAACATTAACAAAAGAAGAACTGAAAAAATGGGTTGATTATGCTTTAGAGAATGATTCTCTCATATTTTTCGATGCTGCATACGAAGCTTTCATACGTGAGGATAATGTTCCACATTCCATCTACGAGATTGAAGGAGCTAAAAAGTGTGCTATAGAATTCAGAAGTTTCTCTAAAACAGCCGGATTTACCGGTGTAAGATGTGGATATACAGTTATTCCTGATGATGTGACAGCTTTATCGTCTAATGGCGAACGCATACAATTGAATAAATTATGGTTACGCCGCCAATGTACCAAATTTAATGGTACAAGCTACATCACACAAAGAGCTGCAGAAGCCATTTACAGTGAAGAGGGAAAGAAGCAGGTTAAAGCAAATATTGACTATTATTTAGGAAATGCCCAAATAATGCGTGAAGGGCTTATTAAGGCTGGATTAAAAGTTTATGGAGGTATAAACTCACCATATTTATGGTTAAAGACACCCGAAGGAACTGATTCATGGACATTCTTCGATAAATTACTTCATGAGGCCAATGTAGTAGGAACTCCTGGAGTCGGATTCGGTCCAAGCGGAGAAGGATTTCTAAGACTAACAGCTTTCGGTGAGCGTGAAGACTGTATTGAGGCTATGAGAAGAATTGAGTTATATATCTGATCTATATATGATATAAATAAAACCAAGAATATACAGAGAATTTATAACAGAAATAGTCCATTTGGTTTTATATGTATTTTCAATGGGCGGGATTGCAGAGATGTAATCTCGCCTATATTTTTATCCACAATAATAAATCATTAGACAATGGAAATGTTCATAATGGAGGTTGCAAATAAAACTTTATAGCAAAACATCAAGATAAAACATCAAATGGAAAAGTTACAAAAAACAAAGCCCCGAAGTATTTCTACCTCGAGGCTCTTCTCTTAAAACGGCGA
>artificially_reared_2__coassemble_548_pt1 | contig 18865 bp, 17 predicted proteins | sample artificially_reared_2__metabat2_high_PE_035 | metagenome-assembled genome bin artificially_reared_2 | reverse complement strand
AGAGCATTAGCCTTCCAAGCTGAGGGTCGCGGGTTTGAGCCCCGTCTTCCGCTCTTCAAAAGGATTCTTTTCGGAATCCTTTTTTTTATTTCTATAATTTTCGATGGAGTATCGCGCCTTACCTGTAGTAAACGGGGGTCAGCGGATATTTCCGGTTGGTATCACTCCTTTTTCATTAACATTTCCTATCCTTGTTGCATGAAAGCAGAATTACGTGGCGTTAGACACAAAATTTCATAGCTAACTCAACCGAGTAACCACATCCAGATTACAAGTAACCTTTCTTTAACGGCTCAACAGCTCTCACCATAGCCACATTACTAAACAAAAAAAAAGAGCCACCTAAAAAGGCAGCTCTAAATATATAAAAGTTTAAACTATAACAATACAATAGTTTTATGAATAATTATTTTTCAACAAACTCTGTAATTCCACTTGAAACCAACAAGTTGTACCATTGAATCAATTTCTTGATATCACTTGTGTGTACACGGTCACGATCATAATTTGGCAATACTTCTGCCATAAACTGATGCAACTCTTCTGCAGAAGCTTTCTTATAATCCAACGATGCTACAGATGCATTTTCCTTATTCTTAACAGATTCAAGAACTTCAGCCAAAGCTACTTCTTCTGCATCAGTATACATAGCAATGTCACCTAAAGAAATTACCTTATCACTGGCATAAATAGGTAAACGTTTTTTGTCTGCTCCTACAGACTCAACAATCAACATATTTTTTCCCTGAGAAATCAGCTTGTACAATCCAGGCTTTCCTGAGATTGCTAAAATTGTCTTTAACATATTTACTTAGATTGATTTATTATTAATTTTTTCAGACAAAAATACAATTCACAAACGACATATACAAATATTCAATGCCTTTTTATGCCTTCAAGAAACTAATAATATCACTTAGTTGATTATCTATAGACATTACTCCATCATTAACCAATATATAATCAGCTTTAGCAAGCTTTTCTGTATGATTCATCTGTGAGTTTATCCTTTTACGTACCTCTTCCGGAGTAGTATTATCACGCTTTATTACCCTGTCAATCCTAATGCTGACAGGAGCATCTACTACAATAACTTTATCAACGACATCATCAAAACCAGACTCAAAAAGTATTGCACTCTCCATAGCAACTATAGGAGTACCTTTAATTGAAAATGATTCTGTCCATCTGATAAAAGCAGTTTTTACCCGAGGATGAACAATTGAATTAACCTTGTCGGCATTCAACTTGGAAGAGAAAATAAACTTCGCTAAAAGAGGTTTGTTAAGATGACCACTTTGAAGATAAACTTCATCTCCCAACAACTGCTTCAAAGAGACAATAATAAAATCATCTGTTATCATTAATTCTTTAGCAATAGAATCACAATCAAAAACCGGAATACCCATTGTTCTCAAGATAGCGGATACATATGATTTACCACTACCAATACCTCCTGTAAGCCCTAATTTTATCATATATCAAAACTAATCATTAACAGTTAAAGATTCTTCTATGAGATAATCAACCTCGGATGGATTTACTCTAATATGAGAAACATTATCGTTAGAACATTTTACAACGAGATTAATTTTATCTGATTTGTTTTTTAACAAATCCTCATAAGTTACACCTATAAAGAAATCTGATGAAGAGATAGATTTGAAATTCTTTAGTCCAACCTGAAAAGTCACCTGTACCTTAGACGGGAAAGTGCGCAATGTTTTACCTGCCGGAAAATTCATACCAACAACAGGAACATCAAGAGTCTTTTCTGAATACATATCAACGTTAATTGAAACATCATTCACAGAAGGTTCGAATTTGGCACCTAAAACCTTTTTTAAAGCAACCCTTTGTGTAACAGAATCTGTAAGACTTTCACAGTTCAGAGGAATAGTATAAGCCGTTTGAATATTGTCAAGGATTTCATCCGGCGCATATACAATAACAGAATCAGGATTCGGCTTCACATCTGAAATATAATATTGAATACCAGCAGTAATTTTACCACTTACAGCCACAGGTACCTTTTTAGCAGTTCCACGTGCATAAATAAACTGCAAAGTATCAGGACGGATAGATAAAATCTTAGTAGAAGAATTTAATTGAGCAGAAATATTCTTCTGAATCTCAGAAAAAGGTATAGTAACCTTAGGACCATTATCAGAATAGTCGGTAAAATCTACAGTAATAGGAAGAAAAGAACGTCCCAACATATAATTGAGCAAAACAGTTCCTCTATCCTCTACCCTAACCTTTATCTGATCCTGCATTTCAGAAGTCATAACAACCTCTTTGGGTACATTCTTTATTCTGACAGGTATATTAAACTCTGTCTGATAATTTTCATCTAAAGTTTGAAGCAACCAGAAACAAAGAGATACCAATACAAAAAACAAGAAGGTTAGAAACTCCTTGCAATTTTCGGAAAGCAAAAAATTTCTAACCTTAGATGAATATTGTAAAAAGCTATCTCTTATGTTCTTCTTATCGAACAACATAGGCATAAATTTTACTTAACAGTCTGAGACTGAGCATCAGCGTAAATAGAGTTCTTATCAACTTTAATTTTAACACCAGACGCTATCTCTACAATAACAGCATTATCTTCTATTTCCTTTACCTTACCATAGATACCTCCTGCTGTAATAACAGACTGACCTACTTCAAGATTTTTACGGAAATTAGCAATCTCTTTCTGTTTCTTATTCTGAGGACGAATCATAAAGAAGTACATGATTACGAAAATCATCACCATCATTATAAGCAACGAATAGTCTGATCCGCCCTGTGCTTGTAACACTACTGTCAACAAATTCATAGTTTTCTTAGTTATAAATTAATAGTTATTTGCAGACAAAGATATTAATTTTTTGTTAGCTTGTTAGCTTTTTTTAATTTATTAACTATAGCATCAAGAGTACCATTAATGAAACCTCCACTCTTAGGAGTACTGTACAACTTAGCTATTTCTACATATTCATTCAAAGAAACATTTACAGGGATATTTGGGAAACTTAATATTTCAGCCAAAGCAATCTGCATAATTACAACATCCATAACTGCAACACGGTTCAAGTCCCAATTTTTAGAACTTTCCCCAATAAGATGGCGATAATATTCAGCATTTAAAATTGAACGACGGAAAAGTCGTCTTGCAAAATCCTTATCTTCTTCATCCTTAAACTCTGGAAGCAGTTCCTGTTTATCTGCATTTTTAGGATCGAATCTCTTAATAGTCTTAAGAACGAAAGTATCTACAATTTCCTTATCATCATTCCAATAAAGACTCTGGTCCTCAAGAACCTCATCAAGTCCGGCATGATTAAAAATTATATTCTTATAAATTTTTCTCCAAAATTCGCGGTCTTCATCATATGAAGAAGTCTCACTCTCCATATACTCCTTATAAATATCACTCTGCATGATTTCTTCGCAAAGAGCTTTGATGAACTCAGATTCATTTTCCCAAGTCTTCTTTTGAGAAGAAGCAAAGTCATTAAGCTGCTTGTTAACTTCAAGCTGGGCAATGAACTTGTTTTCAACAAACTTCATGTTAGGAGACAACTCTTCTTTGGTAGGAGCCAGTTTGTTTTTGGCTGCATCAATTCTTCTGTTAGCATAACGCGTAACTTCAACCATAAGAAGCAATAGATAATTGTACAAATCGTACGCTTTGGATAAACTGAAGAACAACTCTTTTTCTGCAGTATCCAAATTTTTACCGCCATTCTGATAATAAGCGTAAATAATCTGAACTATTTTCAGACGAATAAGAACTCTGTTAATCATATTAAAAACATATAATTTTTGGACTGCAAAAATAAGAATATTCTTCAAAAACTGCAACAACTTTGTTGATTTTTCGTTTTTTTTTGAGTTTAATGATATTTTCAGCCATATCTTTCTTTGAACATTTAAAAAAAATATTCACCTTTGGAAAAATTTATAATAATAATAGAACAAAATACGAAGTAAGCTATGGAAGATTTAAAGAAGAAAAGTACAACTGAAAATGATAAGGAAATAGTGTTTTCCAAAACCATAAAAGCCGGAAAGCGCATTTATTATGTAGACGTAAGAAAAAACCGTAAAGACGATATGTTCTTAGCAATTACAGAAAGCAAGAAAGTAATAAACGGTGAAGGAAATTCTTCTCAGGTAAGTTTCGAGAAGCACAAGATTTTTCTTTATAAAGAAGACTTTGAAAAATTCATGAACGGTTTAAATGAAGCTATATCTTACATTGAGAAGGAAGGTATAAGCTGGAATGAGGACAGTGGAAAAAATCTAATCGATGAAAAAGAAGAAGAAAATGGTTACACTTCATCAGATGAAATAAAAATTGATATAGACTTCTAATATTATCATTATAAATTAAACAAACACATCGTTTTTTCAAGAATCATAGGAATTAGAAATATGATGTTTACTGAAAAAGGGGGACCACAACAGAACTTTAGTAATTTTAAATCTATAATAAAGATTGCATAATATATAATTGGTATTACTATTGATACACTTATTTTATATTTGGAAACGCATTATGAGTTTACACATTAATTTCAAAAATGCCAGATTGAAATTTCCAAATTAAGAATAACCCAATAATATAATAATACAAAAATTATATATAAAACACAAGTTTAGATTTGCGATATAAGTATTATAATTCTATAAATGAGTCTCTCAAACTGTAAATAAATACAAAATAACAATATCCATCAAACAAAAAAACGGGACAAAGTTTGACAAATAAAGAAAAAAGATATACCTTTGCACCGCTTTTTTAAGCTCATCGTGTGATATACCACATCGTGTGATGGCGAATTAAGCAAAGAGAGAATAACTTAATTTAGAGTAACACAAAAAAATTAAAAAATGAAATCAATTGACATCAATGGCTCATTAAGAGCAGAAATCGGCAAGAAAGCCACTCGTGAACTTCGTAAAAACAACGGTGTACCATGTGTTTTGTACGGAATCAACAAAGATGAAAACGGTAATCCAGTAGCAACTCACTTCACTGTAACAAACGATGGTTTGCGTAACTTGGTATACACACCACATATCTATGTTGTAAACTTGAACATCGATGGTAAGGTTGTTAACGCTATCATGAAAGATATACAGTTCCACCCAGTAAAAGACAATATTCTTCATGTTGACTTCCTTCAGATTGACGAAGCAAATCCTATCGTAATGGAAGTTCCTGTTAAGTTGGAAGGTTTGGCTGAAGGTGTTAAGGCCGGTGGTAAATTGGCATTGCAGGTACGTAAGCTTAAAGTTAAAGCTTTGTACAATGTAATTCCTGAAAAGTTGGTTATCGACGTTACTAACTTGGGTCTTGGTAAGACTATCAAGGTTGGCGAATTGAACTTCGAAGGTTTGCAGATCTTGAATGCAAAAGAAGCAGTTGTATGTGCAGTTAAATTGACTCGTGCCGCTCGTGGTGCTCAGGCTGCTGCTGCAAGCAAGAAATAATTTTTGCTAATTCAAACAACCCCAAACAACAAATCCGTATTAAATGAAATATTTGATAGTAGGACTGGGTAATATCGGTGATGAATATCGAAATACTCGTCATAATATAGGATTTATGGTATTGGACGCCTTAGCTAAGGCGTCCAATATTGTTTTTAGCGATAAGCGTTATGGTGCGGTGGCAAATATGTCTCTGAAAGGCCGTCAACTTATTCTGCTAAAACCATCCACTTACATGAACTTGAGCGGAAATGCTGTAAGATACTGGATGCAACAAGAAAAAATCCCTTTGGAGAATGTTCTCATTGTAGTTGATGACCTTGCACTGCCAATTGGCACACTACGCTTAAAAGGCAAAGGTAGCGATGCTGGTCACAACGGTTTAAAGCATATAGCAGCAACACTTGGAACACAAAACTATTCAAGACTACGATTTGGAATAGGAAACGATTTTCCAAAAGGAGGACAGATAGACTTTGTTTTAGGTGAATTTGACGATGAGGCAAAAAAAATCCTTCCAGAAAGAATTGAACTCGCCGATGAAATTATTAAGAGTTTTTGTCTGGCAGGTCTCAACATTACAATGAACCAATATAACAACAAATAACAATCAACAATACCACTGCCTCCAGCTCTAAAAGACTTTTATCAGAAAAAAAATAGTTTTTTAATTAAACCAACATTAAATATATGGCTGAAGCAAGAATAGACAAATGGTTATGGGCTGCCAGAATATTCAAGACCCGTACTATTGCAGCAGAAGCTTGTAAAAAAGGCAGAATTAGCATAAATGGTGCTCAGGCTAAGCCCGCAAGAATGATAAAACCAGGCGATATAATCAATGTAAAGAAATCGCCTATTACATACTCTTTTAAAGTTTTACAAGCTATAGAAAAGCGTGTAGGTGCAAAACTTGTTCCTGAAATAATGGAAAATGTTACATCACCAGAGCAGTATGAACTTCTTGAAATGAGTAAAATAAGCGGATTCATTGATAGAGCAAGAGGTACAGGAAGACCTACCAAAAAAGACCGCAGAAGCCTTGACGAATTCTTCACTCCTGAATACGTTGATGATTTCGATTTTGATTTTGGAGACGATGAAGACGACTTTGAAGAAGAAGACAACAAATAATAAAAAATAAGAAAGGCCGTATCCGATTTACTACACTTAGTAATCTGATACGGCTTTCTTACGATTAAAGATATAGAATGAAAAATATATGGTAGTTATTTGTGTTGCCAAAGTCTTTAATTTATGTTTCCAGATTCTTGATTTCCCTTTCTGCCCACTTGGAATATGGGCAGAATAAGGAAACAGAGAACAATAAAACATGATTTACTATGGATTTCACACTAAAAATTATGTACACCAGAATTTACGCAAATTATGTACATTAATTATATATACCATTTACAGATATATGATTTTTCTGTTTCAGCATAAACCATTACTACCTGTAAGGCAATGCTATTGCTTTTTGTTTCTGATGCAAATATAGATAATAGAATGATATGTGCAACTAAAACATGATGTACACATAATATACATATACAACTGATAATCAACTACATGAGAGTTTTCATGATGTACATAATGAATTTTACCCGTATTAAAATACAGAAATAAACTCATCAAAACTTGAGTTTTCTATTTTCATCTTTTCCTTTAATCTCATTTTTTTACGAGAAATGCTAGCCTTTGCAATATGGTATATTTCTGATAAAGAAGACATCGGAAGTTCCATTTTAACAAGGCAACAAAATCTGATATCATCATCAGTGAGTAGAGGACAATATTCCCTTAACCGATTTGAAAAGCCATTGAAACAGGCATCGGCATTACTGACAATTATGTTCCAGTCATCATCAGTAAGATGAAGAGCTCCTTGAGCATTCTTACGGCTCATTATTATAGGAAGAGTTATATTATTCAACTGCTTATAGTAACCAAGACTTTTATTAAGTTTATCTATTTCCTGAAGACGAAGTTCTTCCTGCTTATGTGACAAAGCAATTTCTGCTTCCTTCCTTTTAAGAGCCTCATGAATCTTCATATAAGACTCTCTTTCCAGGTCCTCCTGTAGTTTTCTTTTTTTCAGAATATTAATATATACATAAATCATAAAACCTAACATCAATAATAAAGCCCCGAAAATAATCCTATATGCTACAAGTTTATTTGAAGCAGCTTCCACTTCAGCCAAGTTAGCCCTTTCTTTCTGAATCTTATACTCATGAATACTACGAATCTTCTGAATAAGTACCTCTCTCCTACCTGTCTTTAAAGTATCAAGAACAGCAACATACTTTTTCATATAATTCATAGAAATATTGTCTTTATCAATTCTGTCGTACATTTCAAACAAAGCCCTATATCCATCCACTTTATTATCTATTGGAACATTAGCTATATTACTTTCTATATAAAATACAGCCGAATCTGCCTTATTGAGTTTAGAAAAAGCTATTCCCTTCAGCAATTTAAGTTTATGAGTCAAAGCTGGTCTATTCTCCGAAACAAGACTTTTATTGATAAAATAAACAGCACTGTCAAATTCATTTACTTTAATTGAGACTTCCGACAAATGTCTGTATAACATAGACTTATCATCCAACTGCAAAGAAACAGCTCTTTTAAGGCATTGTTTTGCCTTTATAAAATCATTATCAAGACTACTGCAAAGAGCCTTTTCAACAAGGAAATTACTATAATATAAATCATTATTTATAACAGGGAGCAGACGTTCGGCTTTATTAAGACATGATTCCGATGCATTTACGAACATATTCATTCTGGCTATCTTAGACTGTTCGAGATAGATATTGAACAACAATCTATCATATTTTAAAGACATCTCATAATCAACTCCGTCTGCATATAGAGATTTAATAACATCGATAGCAGCAGCATAACAGTCAGATGCCCTTAACAGATAATAATATTCCGACAATATTTTCCCCCTCAGATAGTAAGCTTCGGCAAGACAAGAATCAATATTATACGACATGAATACATCCAAAGGTTTAACCAACAAAGAATCATCAGCCGGAATATTACCCTCATCAACCATAGACCTGACATTTTCAAGAGTTGCTATAGCATCATTAATTTTATCATCTTTAACGGGTGTACATCCCCAAAATATTAAAAAGAAAAACAAAAGACCAAATATGCCTGTACACCTTTCATTACAATTAAAACAAAACTCTCTATAAAATATATGCCTACGCGCATATTTCACAACCAATTCAATTAATGATATAAAAAAACTCATAAAAACAAGGTTAATAACAAGGTTACAAAAACGAAATAAGAATCTGGATTATAAAAAATCCAGACTAAAAAATATTATTGTATTTGCACTCTATCTTTCAAATAATTTTTTCAGAGCCGATTCCTCACCTACAATCCATACTATGTCACCTTCACAGAAAGGTACATCAACATCCGGAGTACGAAGCTCATTATCATTATAAGACTCAATTCCTACGACAAGACAATGATACTTATTTCTAAATCCACTATTACGGATAGTTTTACCTACAAAAACAGAATCAGCCTCAACAACAAACTGCTTCAACTGCATTTCATGTTTCTCAAAATCTTCATCAACAAGGCTTTCCGAAACAGCATCAGCCTGAGCTGCAAATTCCGACAATTGCGAGTCGGAACCTATCACATGAATTGTATCATTAGGAAACAGCATAGACTGTGCTCCAGGAATATTGATACAATGAGATCCACGAATTATAGAAGCAATATGTACACCATATTTTCGTCCGAAATCAAGCTCCTGCAGCGTTTTGCCTACCCAAAGAGAATCGGGAGAAATCTTAAAATCAGTGAGGTGAATATCTCTATCTACAAGTCGGCCAGCATATTCAGGCTTTTTCTCTCCTTTATAAACCTGAAGCATATCCTTCGATCTAAGATTCTGAACAAATGTTCTCTCCATCAATATTGACTGTTTCTTTAAGAAACGAGAAAAAATCATAAGCAACACTGCAATAATAGCCACACCTACAACAAGCGCAGCCGATGCCTGGAATATATGCTTAATGACATACATAACAAAAACTACACCTATAATAATACGTAATATGACTACCGATATAAGAGGTGCATGATTAAATCTGCTGTCAGCCCATAATGACTTAAACTCAATAGAATGATTTTTCTTCATAATCATGGCCCTCAGGAAAGGAGCAATCATAACAATAGTAATTACAGCGCCAACCCATTTACCCCAAACATCACCAAGAGCCTCATTAATTAAAGGAAGAATAAAATTAAACGAAATGGCTATTACAGCAATTGAAAGTACAGAATATATCACAACTATCCTTATAATAGCTGCAATCAAAGATTTCCAGTTATTTTTATTCTGATGATTAGCAGGCTGAGTAGCTCCGGAATAACGTTCCAAAAGATGTCTCAACCCATGCGGCATCTTCCTGTCAACAAAGTTATAAGCAGGAACAGATAATCTAATCATATATGGAGTAAGAAAAGTAGTAATTACGGAAACAGCAACCACTATCGGATAAAGAAAATCGCTTGTAACCTTCAGACTTACTCCAAGAGAAGCAATAATAAAGGCAAACTCACCTATTTGAGTAAGACTGAAACCACACTGCATGGAAGTCTTGAGCGACTGTCCGGAAAGCAATACTCCACCGGTTCCAAAGATAGTCTGTCCAATAATTATAGCCACAACTATAGCTATTATAGGTCCTGCATACTCTATTATCAAATGAGGATCGACCATCATACCTACAGAAACAAAAAATATAGCACCAAACAAATCTTTTACAGGAGCCACTATTTTTTCTATTTTTTCAGAATCGAGTGTTTCAGCCAGGATAGACCCCATGATAAAAGCACCGAAGGCCGGTGAAAATCCAACACTCGAAGCCAATACTACCATTCCAAAGCACATACCCAAAGAAACTATAAGCAAAGTTTCGTCGGTCATAAGCTTTCTCGAGCGTTTAAGGAATGTAGGTATAAGATACAGCCCCACAACAAACCATAATATAAGAAAGAAAACAAGTTTTAGAATACTGGCCACCATCTCAGAGCCCTCAAAATTCTTGCTTACAGCCATAGTAGACAACATAACCATAAGTACAATAGCCAGAATATCTTCAAGAATAAGAATACTAAGAACTATACCGGTAAACCGCTGCTGCCTCAGGCCCAAATCATCGAAAGCCTTATAAATTATGGTAGTAGAAGACATGGCAAGCATTCCGCCAAGATAAATACAGTCCATCTGTTTCCACCCGAAAGTCCAGCCGACAAAAATACCCACTGCAATCATACAAATAATAATAGTACAGGCTGATATTATAGCCGAGCCTCCGACCTTCATCAATTTCTTAAAGCTGAAATCAAGACCAAGCGCAAAGAGCAAAAAGATAACACCAATTTCCGACCAAGTCTTAATACTGTCGGCATCTGTTACAGAAGGCGTAAAAGTAAAGTGCGGACTTGCCAGAAAACCAGCTACTATATAACCGAGCACAAGTGGTTGCTTAAGCTTTTTAAAAACAAGAGTCATGATACCGGCACAAATTAGTATCAGTGCCAGATCACTTATGAGTGGAGCTAAATCAGACATATTCTCAAATTTATATTATTCAGTCAAAAAAAACATTCTTCAGTTGTTTAAATCGCAAAAGTAGAAAATATCATCTAAAATATAACCAATATCAAAATAAATATATAGCCAATATTACAAAAAAGCGTAAATCTCAACCTTTTATACCATTTTTATTAACATTACCATACAAAAAAATCTTCTTTCTTATGATCTCATACATAAACATGTACCAATCAATAAAAAAGAAGATTTTCGGAAAAATACATTATTAAGCCTGTACGTACCTAAAATCAATACTTAAATAATATATAAATCAAGAATTACAGTTTTCTGAAAGGTGGTTTTACAACCATAGCCTTAAGTTTACGTCCCCTATTGTCAAGATAGATTTCCGAACCAGGCTTAGAGAATTCTGTTTTCACATACCCCATTCCAATACCGATTTTTCTTGTAGGCGACATAGTACCTGAAGTGACATTACCTATTACATTTCCATCGGCATCGGTTAATGAATAGCCATGACGAGGAATACCCCTATCAAGCATTTCAAAACATACAAGCTTTCTGCAAACACCTTCAGCCTTCTGTTTTTCAAGAGCTGCACGGTTAGTGAAATTCTTTCCGTCGACAAACTTAGTAATCCATCCAAGTCCAGCTTCGATAGGAGAAGTTGTATCATCAATATCATTACCATAAAGGCAGAATCCCATCTCAAGTCTAAGAGTATCACGTGCCCCAAGCCCAATAGGTTTAATTCCGAATTCCTCACCTGCACGGAAAATCTCATTCCATATCAAATCAGCATCCTGAGGATAAAAATAAAGTTCGAATCCTCCGGCACCGGTATATCCTGTATTTGATATAATGACATTCTTTACTCCGGCAAAATCACCAACTTTGAATGTATAATAAGGAATTTCAGAAAGGTTTACAGATGTAAGTTTCTGCAAAGCATCAATAGCCTTTGGCCCCTGAACGGCCAACTGTCCTATATTATCAGAAGAGTTTTCGAGTTCAGCACCCACAGTATTATGATTTACACACCAGTTCCAGTCTTTTTCAATATTCGCAGCATTTACCACAAGCATATATTTCTCGGGCTCATAAGCATAAACCAAAAGATCGTCTACTATTCCACCATCCTCATTAGGGAAGCAAGTATACTGTACCTTTCCTGGTGTCAGTACAGCAGCATTATTAGATGTAACCTGTTGAATAAAATCAAGAGCATGCGGACCTTTCACCCAAAATTCACCCATGTGTGAAACATCAAAGACTCCCACACCATGGCACACTGTAAGATGTTCATCAATAATTCCGGAATATTCAATAGGCATGTTATATCCAGCAAACTCATGCATTTTAGCTCCTAAAGCTATATGCTTCTCTGTAAACGGAGTAGTTTTCATAATTCGGTATCTTTTAAGGTATTTGAAAAAAATTATTTATTATAATATATATTGTAGCCGGGGGATTATACATCACCACGACTACAATATCCGGTTATTACATCTGATTATGATATCAGTATCTGTTGGCTGTAAGTTCTGCTATCTTTACTATTACCTTTACAGCCTTTTCGATAGACTGCACAGGTGCAAATTCATACCTGCCATGGAAGTTCAACCCACCAGCAAAAATATTAGGACAAGGCAAACCTTTGAATGACAGTTGGGCACCGTCTGTTCCCCCACGAATAGCCTTAACACGAGGTTCAACTCCGGCTTCCTTCATCGCCCCAAAAGCTATATCTATAATATGCATTAAAGGTTCAACTTCCTGTCTCATATTATAATATTGGTCTTTAACATCAACAGTAACCAAAGCTTCGCCATACTTGGCATTAATCTTATCGGCACATTCCTTAATATAAGCCTTACGCTGCTCAAAAATCTTTCTGTCGTGGTCACGAATTATATACGAAAGTTCAGACTGTTCCACTTCGCCACTCATGCCTATAAGATGATAAAATCCTTCATATCCTTCTGTTGTAGCAGGAGTCTCATTTGCAGGCAACAATGCCGCGAACTCATTAGCTACCAACATAGAATTAATCATTTTATTCTTTGCATACCCCGGATGAACATTTCTGCCCTTAAAAGTAATTTTTGCAGAAGCAGCATTAAAGTTCTCGAACTCAAGTTCGCCCACTTCACCGCCATCCATAGTATATGCCCATTTTGCTCCAAACCTTTCCACATCAAATTTATGGGCACCAAGTCCAATTTCTTCATCAGGATTAAATCCTATACGAATCTTTCCGTGCTTTATTTCCGGATGCTCCTTCAAATAAGCCACAGCAGCCACAATCTCAGCTATACCAGCCTTGTCATCGGCACCAAGAAGTGTATGACCATCGGTAACAATCAGATCTTCTCCCTTATGATCAAGCAATTCCGGAAACTGCTTTGGTGAAAGGACTATACCGTCTTTTTCACATAATACTATATCTGTGCCATCATAATTATTTACTATTCTTGGTTTAACATTTGCACCACTCATATCAGGACTTGTATCCATATGAGCTATGAAACCGATAACCGGAACCGGACGGTCAACATTAGCCGGAAGTGAAGCAAACAAATAACCGTTCTCGTCGAGCGAAATTTCCTCGAGGCCCAAAGCTTCAAGTTCACTTTTCAGATATTCGGCAAAAACCATCTGTTTCGAAGTACTTGGTGTAACACCTGTAGTTTCATCCGATTGAGTATCGAATGTTACATACTTTAAGAATCTATCTATTACAGTCATTTTAAATTTACGTTGTTTATTGATTTAATTGATGTAAAGTTAAATAAATGGTTTTGATTGGCAAAGCACATTACATTTTTTTAGCCTTTAAAGAGAAGAATTCCCTATATTTTATCACTTATAGGAAAATTTATGATAGAATGATATATACACACATAATTATCAGAAATATAAAAGGCAAAAATATAATAATCAAACCACTATATGTTATAGATAGGACACTATTATATCACTAATCTTTAGTAAATTTGCAAACAAAAACTTTATAAGTTAAAACATCAGAAATCAGATTATCCGGATTCAAGTAATCAGAACAGAAATATTGAATATATAAAATATAATAATGAATAGATTTTTCAGATTAAGCATAACATGCATATTGGCATTATGCTCAACCTTGGCAATGGCTCAAAACAATGAATCAGAATCAGCAGTTGCAGAACCACAAAGTGATACAACATTAGTTATCCCCCAAAATGTGACAAATACTGCTGACACTGTTAAACTCAGCAAAAAAGAGCTAAGAAAACAGAGAGTGGCAAAAAGAAATTTTCATTATAACATTCTTGGCGGTCCGAGTTATACCCCCGACTTCGGTGTGTTAATAGGAGGTAGTGCACTGATGACATTCAGAATGAATCCTAAAGACACTACCATGCAGCGCTCTGTTATTCCTGCCTCCATTGCACTGATGTTCAATGGAGGACTCAATGTAGTAGTTAAACCTCAGCTGTTTTTCACTAACGACAAATTCAGAATATTCGGACAGTTTTTATACAAGAACACACAGGAAAACTATTATGGAGTAGGATATACAACCAACAAAAACTATATCCGCGGAAAAGAAACCAGCCAATATAAATATAGTGGTTTCCAGTTTAATCCATGGTTCCTTTTCAGAATAAAAGAAACCAACTTTTTTGCAGGTCCTCAAATCGATCTCAACTACGACCACATGATGAATGTAGCTGAAGGCATAACCAAAGACAAATCCTATATTTCAGCAGGAGGAACCGAAGACGGGTACAAGAACTTCAGTTCCGGCCTTGGATTCATGCTCAGTTATGATACACGAGATGTACCGGCTAACCCATACAAAGGACTTTATCTTGATTTTCGTGGTGTGATGTATCAGAAATGGCTTGGAGGAGACGATAATTATTACCGACTTGAGCTCGACTACCGCCAATACAAATCTGTAGGGAAAAGAAAAGTGCTTGCATGGACAGTACAGACCAAAAACGTTTTTGGAGACAATATACCAATAAATAAATATGTGCTTAGTGGTACACCTTTCGATTTAAGAGGATATTACATGGGACAGTTCAGAGACAAGACGTCACATATTGCACTCCTTGAATACAGACAAATGTTCAATAATGACAGAAGCTGTCTTCTGAAAAGAATTATCAGCAGATTGGGATATGTAGCATGGGGAGGAGTAGGATTTATGGGACCTAAACCTACCAGGATTGAAGGAGTTCTGCCTAATGCAGGTATCGGTCTGAGAATAGAAGTACAGCCAAGAATGAATTTCAGATTGGATATAGGCCGAGACTTTATCAACAAACAAAATTTATTTTACGTAAATATGACAGAAGCTTTTTAGCCTGTATCCTGCATGAACATCATGCTGATTATCTTAAACAAACATGGCTGTCGTATCAAATGCGACAGCCATGTTTGTTTATTTATATCAGAAACAACTTGAACCGTCGAAACAATGTGTACAAACCTTACACTTAGGAAGGCCAATAGCTTCAATCAAAGTTTCAAGTGTATTGAATTTCAATGAAGTAAGTCCGAAACGAGCTCTAATTCTTTCTACAAGTTCTTTATATTCAGGAGAGTCTGTAGTAGCATACTTCTCAAGTTTGGCATTTTCATCCCCTTCTATTTCCTTTATTATTCTACGTGTAATAAGTTCCATATCACCCTTAGAGGAAGTAAAGCCAATAAAAGGACAACCATAAATAAGAGGCGGACACGCAATACGCATGTGAACTTCCTTAGCCCCATAATCATATAAAATATTCACATTATCACGAAGCTGTGTTCCTCGTACAATAGAATCATCACAGAAAAGCAATCTCTTTCCCTGAAGCATAGAACGGTTAGGGATAAGTTTCATTTTAGCAACAAGCGCACGCATGCTCTGATTACTTGGAGTAAAGCTTCTTGGCCATGTAGGAGTATATTTGGCTATAGCACGGTGATAAGGAATACCTTTACCTTCGGCATATCCCAAAGCCATACCGACTCCTGAATCAGGTATACCACAAGCACAATCTACTTCAGAATCATCGGTCTGTCCCATCTTATATCCCGAAGTGAAACGAACTTCCTCTACATTTCGGCCTTCGTATGAAGAAACCGGGAAACCATAATAAACCCACAAGAAAGAACATATCTGCATCTTATCATTAGGCTTACGTAGTTGCTCAAGTCTATCATGACGCATACGAATTATTTCACCAGGACCAACATACTTGTCTATCTCATAATCAAGGTTGGGCAAACTGCTCGACTCGCTTGTTGCAGCATAAGCACCGTCCTTTTTACCTATAATTATAGGAGTACGCCCCCATTTGTCGCGAGCTACGATAATGCCGTCCTCAGTAAGAATAAGCATTGAGCAAGAGCCTTTAATCTTGTTGAACACATTTTCGATACCATCAACAAAGTCCTTACCCTGAACAATAAGCAAAGCTACAAGTTCTGTAGGGTTCGTCTTACACATACTCATTTCAGAAAGATGCATATTAGAAGCCAATAGCTCCTTAACAAGTTCCTCATCATTGTTAATCTTAGCAACTGTAACAATGGCAAACTTTCCAAGATGAGAATTAATCATGATGGGTTGCGGATCATTATCACTAATCACACCGATGCCGGCATTTCCTTTAAACTTAGGCAATTCAGCCTCAAACTTTGTGCGGAAATAAGAACTTTCCAAACTGTGGATAGAACGCATGAAACCTTCGCCTGCAGAATAAGTAGCCATACCTGCACGCTTGGTGCCAAGGTGAGAATTGTAGTCCGTACCGTAGAATAAATCGGTTACGCATTCAGCCTTAGAAACTGTACCAAAAAAACCTCCCATTATTTTACTGTATAATAATTAATTTAAGTTTTCGTTGTGCAAAAGTACAAAAAAAGGCGGAAAAGTTAAGCCATAAACTACTAAAGGTTGCAAAAAAAATACCGTACCACTTAAGTCGTACGCTTGTACCATTCAAGTGGTACGCCCGTATCATTTAAGTCGAACGCCCGTTCTATTATAATCGTACGACTGCTGATTAAGGGGGTAATGTTTTGGAATAACGCTAAATTGCAGCTGATAAATTCCCCTTTACAAAGCACATTTTATAAACCTAATACTGTCTCGACGTACTTTTTATGTTTGCCAAATATAAAAATCATTGTGAATACTTGTATAAAAACAATATCTTTGCAGTGAATATTTAAACACCTATATTATTTAAATACCAATATATAATATGACAACCAAAAATTACAAAGCATATCTATTCGATTTCGATTATACTCTGGCAGATTCTTCAAAAGGTATAGTAATGTGTTACAGAAACGTGCTCAACAGGCATAATCATACCGGAATTACCGATGAGGATATAAAAAGAACCATAGGTAAGACTCTCGAAAACTCATTTTCTATAATGACCGGAATCACCGACAAAGAAATATTGGCAGAATATAGGAAGGAATATGTAAAAGAGGCTGACATATATATGACAGCAAACACTGTTCTTTTTGATGAAACATTAGATGTACTTCAGAAGCTCAAGAACAAAGGAGCTATGATAGGTATCATATCTACAAAATACAGATACAGAATTATGGAACTGCTCAAATCTAAACTGCCAGAAGGTTTCCTCGACATTATTGTTGGTGGCGAAGATGTAAAAGAGGCAAAACCTTCACCCGAAGGACTTAATTTTGCAATAAAGACTTTGAATGTAAAAAAAGAAGAGGTCATGTATGTAGGAGACAGCACTGTAGATGCTCAAACAGCAGAAGCTGCAAAAGTAGATTTCACAGGAGTGCTACATGGTATGACAACAAAAGAGGAACTGATGAAATACCCTCATATAAACATTGCTAAGGATTTGAATATTCTTCTATAAACATTGATTCCATAATAGCATTATATATACATTAATATATATTACATCTGATTTGAATATATATTACACTTTATTCTGTGTTATGTAACCATACTATTTACACTGAAACCCCAATTATCAAATTTTCAGCACTAATCCGTTTCTATAGTAAAATGTTTATCTATTATAATGAAAAAGAGTTGATAAAAAATGTGGGGAAAGATAAAAAAACATCGTAAATAGTTGGCTATATGAATATAAAGATGTATCTTTGCACCCGATTTTAGTCCGCCAAGGTAAAAAAGCGGCCGCAAGAACCGGTCCACCTTACGGAAGAAACCCGTTTAATATATATTTAAAATGTACGTAATTGTAGAAATTAACGGTCAGCAGTTTAAAGCTGAAGAAGGCAAAAAACTGTTTGTACACCACATTCAGAACGCTGAAAACGGCGCAACTGTTGAATTTGACAAAGTATTGTTGGTAGACAACAATGGTGCTGTAACTGTAGGTGCTCCTACTGTAGAAGGTGCAAAAGTGGTTTGCGAAATCGCTTCTAACCTTGTTAAAGGTGACAAAGTATTGGTATTCCACAAGAAGAGAAGAAAAGGTTACAAAAAACTGAACGGTCACCGTCAACAGTTTACTGAATTAACTATCAAACAAGTTATTGCTTAATCATTAAAAACGTAGAAGAAAATGGCACATAAAAAAGGTGTAGGTAGTTCTAAGAACGGCCGTGAATCAGCAAGTAAGAGATTAGGCGTAAAGATATTCGGTGGTTCAGCATGTAAAGCTGGTAACATCATTGTTCGTCAAAGAGGAACAGTTCACAACCCAGGTGAAAACGTAGGTATGGGTAGTGACCACACTCTTTACGCATTGGTAGATGGTA
>artificially_reared_2__coassemble_537_pt1 | contig 19245 bp, 14 predicted proteins | sample artificially_reared_2__metabat2_high_PE_035 | metagenome-assembled genome bin artificially_reared_2 | reverse complement strand
TCATAATCTCTAATACCTTTTTGATAAGCTGAAACCATTAATGATATTTCAGGTGTAACTTTCATTATTCCAGACATTTTTAAGCCAGTAGGTCCTAAATTTGTCCATCCGAACTTATCATAAAGTTCAAGTTGAGTCTTCACCCATCCATTCATCAGATCAGTATGTACAAGAGACATTAAAGAGTTAATATTCCAAAATGTATTCCATACACCATCTCCTCCATACATTTTTTCCCCTGATGGTAACTGATGAATTTTGCCATAAGTATCACAATACCGTCCATCACAATCACTCCATGTCTGTTTACATATAGAACGATAAAAATTAGTATAGAATTTTATTTTATCATTCTCGCTTCCTTCAACTATTATTGATGAAAGACGCTCTTCCCATTGTTTTTTTGCAGAATCAACTACAGCATCAAAATCCCAACCATATAAAGAGAGTTCCTGTTGAAGATTATTTCGTGCACCTTCAATATCAACCATCGAAAGGCCAACTTTCAATATAACCTCCTCGTTTTCCGATGTTTTATAATTTACAAATGCACCAACATCTTTTGACCCTTCTATTGATTTGATATCAGTCTTTATATCATCACCACACCAACCATTAAAATTATCAAAAGGTTTACTGAATTTAATGGAATAATATAACCTATAATCACCATAGACTCCCCGCATATGAGAACAACCTTCTACTGTTTGATTATCCACCATATTAAAATCAGCATGTACTACTGCAGGTGTATATTCTGAAATTACGAGAGAAGATAATAATATACGAACATTGTCTTTCTCTTGAAAAGTATATCTATGTACTCCACAGTGAGTTGTAGCAGTAACTTCGGCACGACAAGCTGCATCATAAAGTTCACACGAGTAATATCCAGGGCATCCCTTTTCTGTTTCTTTAATTATCCTGGAATGATACCCTGCTCCAGCACCTCTATAAGCAGAAGATACACTACCACCATCTTTAACAAAATCTTGCGCAGATGGCATTATTAATAATCCTGCATGAGCATAAGCATGAATATGACTAAAACCACGAACACTAGAAAAAGAATATTCGTAACCAGCCATCCACTCACCATCTTGATTATCTGGGCCTAATTGGACCATACCATAAGGAACAGATGCATAAGGTCCAAGCATCCAACGAGAGTTACTTGTACCTATAAAAACATCAACATAATCTAATATATTTTTAGCTGATAATGAGAATAAATTAATCAAACAAAAAATAAGTAAGAAAATATTTTTCATAAAACTTTAATTTGGACTACCATATACTAATACTCTTTTTCCATTCCAGGCAACAGCCTCTACATGAGTACTACCAGAGGGGTAACGTACTAAAGTTGAACTCAAATCTGGTGAATCAGTACCGACTAATGAAACATATATTAATTTTTCTTTATCATAGGTTTCAAAAACTACAACATTTTTCCAAACTTTATGGTCAACAACTATATTTCCATCATCTCTTACTATAACCCCCTTACCATATATGCCTTCAACCGGTAATTTTTCTTTGAAGGCCTTTTCACTATTACCTGAGAGATAATAAAGAACCGGAGTTGCTGGTTTAGGATAACGAGAGGCATATTCTATTAACTCATCACATTCTTCTTTTGTAATTGTCATTTGACCACGCGAATAATCATCAAGTTCTCTATTTATAGGCTTCAACATGCCACATTTTATAAAGAAATCAGTTAAATCTTCCTTTACTACATCGCATGTATTACGCATGAAATTCAAATTCAATTGACCATTACTTAAATTAGTATCTTTTGTATTGCGTACAATTTCTGCAACATCTCCATACCAGTCACGACTATTGCCTCCTACAATTTCGCGATAATATAACAATAATTGCCAGATAGGACATAGTTTTACAAAATGATCTCCACCATAGGGATATGAAGCAGGATTCATATTGTCCTGACCTTTCTGACATAACCAATGTTCACCTTTAACTATGCCATAATTCAAATAAGAATTAAATCTACCACCTAAAACATAGTTATCATCACCATCATTGCAACGTTCCTGTTCCAAATTAAGATATTCACGATTAAATTTATATCTTGCACAAACAGAATAAACATTATTGGTAACCTCAGTAGTAGAAACCCATTTTAAACCAGGACTAATTTGATTTACATGTCCCAACTCATGTGCAATACACCATACACCTTCTTTTATAGATTTTGAAGGACTGGCAAGTTCATTCATAGCCCACTCACCAAATCCTGCTCCCCATCCATCCGCAAACAGTCCATCCTTTACAACACGTGCAAACATGTGATTCTTTGGAACTCTATTATACTTTTTCAAGCCCATAATTTCATGTTCCAACTCTACAATAGTATCATAATTATTTATTAACTGTAGCCCATCATCACAATATTTTTTAAGATCATCTACCCCATATACCAGATTTATAAACTCACCTTTGATATCCAAACAACCATATGTAGCTTTTTCCAGTATGTTATGCCAATCAGCACATGTATCACTTTTCTTATCAAAATAACCATTTATTGTGCCAGATGCTATATGTACTTTTACCGGTTCTGCAGTATTCCATCGATTAGTATAATAATCAATATAGGCCAACCCACCATGTAAAATCCTGAATCTATTTATCCCTTCTATTAATGGATAAGATATAGGTTGAGGTGTACTGATTCCACGCCTAGCACTGTCAAAATCATAAACTTTTAATGATAATTTTTCACCATAAGTATTTCCTACAATAATTATAGCCTCCTCACCATCAGAAAAATAAATGCCTGTAGGATTTTCAAAAGAATTATAATAATTTGTCTTAAGTTCTGAAGCTAAATCTTCCAGTTCTCTATAAGGTTCGAAAAACTGTACTCTATATTTCAAGTCATAAGTATTATCTAAAAGATTTTGAGCAATACTACGGAATAAATCGTTCTCTATAGCATCAATCTTATCTTGATTAATTCCTGATTTAAGTCTAGAACAAAGTTTGTCTGCAAATACATCATCCAATCCGTTTATAAAAGAATAATTATGATAAAAATCCATTTCATCATAAGTTTTTCCATAAACTTCTGATGAAGATAATACCGCTCCTAAAATGACTTTACTTTTACAGAATGCAAACAAAATGAATATTATAAATACAAATAATTTATCTTTCATTACATATTAAATTATAAAGTTATAAGTCTTTAATTAAGATGGCAGATAAAGATTTTATAAATTACTCTACCTGCCAGTCTCCATATCTACAATACGTTAATCTGTATCATTTTCAGGATCATAAATAGTCTGAGTAACTTCATAGAAACTCCATTTCATTTCAGCCATATTCCAAAAACTGCTACCTCCATTACCTTCAGTAACATTATATCGATAATATCTATAATGTGTATTTATATCATAGATCATAGGACTTTCGTAACGTCCTTGATCAACCTCTGGAATATCTTTAGTACCTGAAAATTCATAAAGTTTCGTCCAAGAATTACGATCATTGCTTGCTAAAATTTCTACATATCCAGGTCTTCCTGAGCCATTACCACGATTAATTGTATAAAACATTACACCATTTACAGGTTTTGAAACTTCAATTTCTACCCATTGCGGCCATTCAACAGGTTCCGTACTCCAAGGAGTATGGAAAAATGTATTATTATCTCCATCAAATAAATCATCTAAAGGTCCTTCTGTTGGTTCTTGAGCATTTGTTTCATAATTAATCATATCAGCATCTACCTCTTTTTTTGAAATAGTGATAATCGGTTTTACCGGAAGACATGTACAAGATACCTCAGAAAATAATGTACTTACAGAACCTTCAGCATTAACAGTTGTAAGTCGGAAAGTATAAGCTCCATCTCGTGCCAGAAGTCCATCAACAATCAAAGAATCGGCGAAAATACTTTTATTTACTACATAATTTTTTTTCTGACGAATATTATAATAATCTATTCTCACATACAATAAATCTGTATCCTTAGGTAATTCCCAATTAAGTTTAATAGCTCCTTCACGTGCTTCTGCTTTAAGATTTATTATATTATAATTATATTCAATAGAATCTTCCTTACTGCAAGAAGAAAACATACAAATAATAATGTACAAACATAAATAATATATTATTCTCATAATAAGTAACATTTTTTTATTAATATCCAGGATTCTGTACTAAGCGTGTATTAATGTTCAATTCATTAGTTTCTATAGGTAACAAATAGTTAGCAGGACTTGTAAATCCCCAACGCATCGAAACCTCTACAGGCTTAGAAAAGCTTTCATCATCTTCACCATAAATATTCAGTCCGTGTGGATTATGGTTCATTACAGATTCAGCTTCTAACCATCTATTCAGGTCCCAACGATAATGTCCTTCAAGAAATAATTCTATATTACGTTCGCGATGAACTATCTCACGTAATTTATCTTTATTAAGAACAGCTATACCTTTCCAAGAATCTTCAACATCCGGTATTCCTGCCCTTCGGCGTATTACATTCAGATAATCTATGCCCTTCTGTAATTCTCCTATCTCAATTGCAGCTTCAGCTGCATTAAGATATAATTCACTCAATCTAATTAATGGCCAAGGATAATCTGTAAAGCCATTACGAGTACTATAAGCTACACCTATACCTTTTTTAGGCAAATAACCTGATTTTGAAAAGTTTCTGGTACGATTACCTACACCCTGCTCATCATCTTTTCTAAATTTAACCCGAATTCTACTTTGATTATTACGTTGCATTTCGTACCAACCATTATGAAATGCTATCCATGCATAAAAACGAGGCTCACGATTTAGATGTAAATTACTTGTTGGTTCACCATCGTATAAACCTAGATCAAACCATTTATCTTCAGGAAAATAAGAAGGATCCTCATTTATAGGCAAACCATTTTTACTATAAAACATTTCTACCATTTCCAGTGTAGGACTATTATTATTCCAAGAAGGATCGCCCATATCAGGATCGCGTGGTGTAGATTCATTTTGCCAATCATAATAAGTTTCTTTACGTGCATCAAAGAAAATTACTTCTTTATTTTCTCTATCCGCAAAAGTCATACGTAATGCAAATTCTGTTTGACTCTCTGGATAAGGTAAATCATCATTTCGTTTATCTCCTCTATACAATTCAAAACCTGCAGCAATAGCATTATTTATAGCAGTCTCACTGGCAATCAGGGCTTTCTTCCATTTATTCTCATCATAATTTATAGGCATTAAAGGTTCATTAGTTTCAGGATCTAATAAAGTATTCTGGTAGAACTTTTTATTTCCATTAAATAGAGGTGATGCAGCATAAAGTAATACACGAGAGCGCAAAGCATCAGCTATAACTTTTGTTGCACGACCTTGTGCTGAAATGGGTTGTTGTTCTAAAAGATCTGGATAAGCCTCATCCAATCGATCAATAATCCACTGTACACAATCATCAAATTTAGCACGTTTAGGATAATCACTTACAGGCATATTATAATCAAAAACGCCATCTGGTATTATAAATGGACCATAAGATTTTAATAAGAAAAAACCATAATAAGCCAACAAAAAGTTAGTTTCAGCTTTATATACAAGTTTAACACTATCTTCCAAACGAGGAACCTCATCAATATTGTCTAGAAAAGTATAACATCTTCTAAATGCACCATACATTCTTGACCAAAAGCGAAATGTTCCAGGATCTGCTGCAGAAATATTTCCTAATAAAATATCTGTGCTAGGATTACTAGTCGTTGTTAAGGCTTCACCATGTCTTAATAACATAGCAGTTTGACGTTCTTTTGGAATAAAAGAATAACATGAATATAAATAACGCTCAGCTGCATATTTATCCTTAAAAGCATCCTCTTCTGTTGGCCTTTCATCTGGTACTACATCCAAATAGTTACAAGAAGTGATTCCTAATATAACTGATAAAGCAATAGTGATAATAATATTTTTTTTCATAATATTTCTTATTTATTTAAAGAAAATTGTATACCTACATTAATACTTCTTTGAGTCGGATAAAACAACCCATTTCCATTTCCCTGTTCCGGATCCCATAAATCAAAAGGAGAAAAAGTCAATAAATTCGAACCACGTAAATAGACTCGGAATAGGTTAAACGAATAGCCTAATTCAATATCTTTTAACTTTAAAAATGCTCCATTACGTAACCAATACGTAGAACCTACTGTATTATTTTGATTGTACTGTTTACTGAGGCGAGGATATGTAGCATATATATTTTGGTTTGATTCACTCCAATAATTATCAGCAATAAACTTCTGTACATTTCGTAAGCCATCTGTACCAAACGGGTGAATATCTTCAATTACAATTGAAGTACGAGCAGCTCCTTGGAAAAAACAAGAAAAATCCCACTGTTTAAATTGTAAAGAAGGGCCAAATCCATATACAATCTCCGGAACCGTTGGATGACCTGTATAAACACGGTCGTTTGCATCAATTACTCCATCACATATACCTTCAGCATTTGGAATATCCTTATATTTGATATCTCCAGCTTGGATAAAACCACCCAAGTTCTGTTTGGGACTATTAGCAACTTCTTCGTCATCAATAAACAAACGTTCAGCTATATACAAGAGAGGTTGATTTATTGAATGGCCTACACGAGATAAATTAGGATACATCTGATAATCAGGCTCATCATATTCAAGAATTTTGTTAGCCGCATAAGTAAATGTTCCTTTAAAGGACATAGAAAAATCTTTATTAAATGTATGATTATAATCAACAGAAAAATCTAAACCTTTATTTTCAACTTTTCCTAAATTACCATATAATTTAGTAGAAAGGTTCATCCAAGGGTCACTTGGAGACGTTCCAATAAAATCTGGAATATTCCTACGTTCCATAAATATATCATTTCGAATCTCCTTAAAAACATCAAAAGTTACATTTAACTTATCAAATAGGCTTAGATCGAAACCTAAGTTAAATTTACGTCCAACTTCCCAAGTAATGTTAGGATTAGGATAACGCAAATATTTTGGCCCCCAATATGTAGTATTTTGATCTTTACCAGTTGTAAAACCAAGATCCTCGTTTTGTAACTCTATATTTGACATATAAATATAACGCTCGGCACCAATCTGATCATTTCCTACTAATCCCCATGAACCACGTAGTTTTAAATTTGTAACAACTTTGTTCAATGGTTCAAACCATTTTTCTCGACTAATGGTATAACCTAATGCTATAGATGGGAAAAATCCAAAACGATGGCCAGCTGCAAAGTTCTCAGAGCCATTATAACCAAAATTAAATTCAGCTAAATAACGATAATCGTAGCTATAAGTTAAACGTCCGGCCAAACCCTGTTTACGCTGTGGCAAAGAAGCAATAAGATCTGATGGATTGTTTACATTATATTGGTCCTGATTATAAAGTAGCATAGCATTTACATTATGTTTTCCACCAAATGTACGATCATAATTAATCATTGCCTGTAAATAAATACGACGATCACCTGTAGAACTATTAGTTGTGCTTAACGTAGGATCTTGCTCTTTACCTACACGTCTCAAAGTATACCCCATATAAGTACCATTTTCATCATACTGATATTTATCTACTTCAAACTGATTATAACCACCAGATCTGCTTGTTTCAGTTCTTGACCAGTTCTTAAATGAAAATAAAATATTAGCTGAAAGCCCCTGAGTTATAAAGTCCAATTTCTGATCAAATTTTAAATTTGATACAACTGTACTTTCAAATTGTGATTTATAACCACGAGCCATCTCGGCATAAGGATTACGGTAACCATTATTATAAGATCCTCCAGATTTACCTCCCCATAAAATATAATCCATAGTGGGATCAGAAGGCCATCTAACAGGAAAATCTACAGGGTTTGCCTCCATTACCATATTATAAACATCACTTGCACTACTATGTGGTCCATTATAGTCACGTAATTGAACATTTAAACGTAATGAAAGTGTGCTGGTTTTCGAAAGATAAGCATTTATATTATTCTGGAAAACATATCGCATTATATTTATATTGTTATCATAGGAGAAGTCCTTATTATTTTTCAAGACACCACTATCATGATTAATAGAAACACTACTAAAATAATCTATACGCTGACTTCCACCACGAATATTAAAATTAAAATTCTGATTCATGGCACCCTTACGAAACAGTTCATCATACCAGTCTACATTGGGAAAAGCATAAGGATCAAGTCCTGCTTTAGTTCCATCTATCTTATCCTGAGTGTATAAAACTTCTCCAGTATTACGTGTTCTAACTGCCTCATTATACATTTCCATATAACTTACACCATTGACAAATTCAGGTATCTGAATAGGTGTATTATACGTATTCTCCAAACGAAAATTTATAGTTGCTTTTTCCTGGTTTCTTCCACTTTTTGTAGTAACAATCATTACTCCATTGGCTCCACGAGATCCATAAAGAGCTGTAGCTGTTGCATCTTTCAGAATAGAAAAACCTTCTATGACTTCTGGTGATAAAGCATTTAAATCTCCAGAAGATGCTTCTACACCATCTATGACAATTAATGGTGAAGTAACACCACTAAACGTTGACACACCACGTATCCAAAAATCTGCGCCATCAGCTCCCGGTTCACCAGAACGTTGTACAGCCACAACACCAGCCAATCTACCAGCAAAGCCAGAAGATAAATTAGAACTAGGAACTTTCAACTGTTCAGGTTTTACAACCTGTACAGAACCTACCATACTCTCTTTCTTCTGACTACCATAACCTACGACTACAACCTCGCTTAAGACTTCAGAATCCTCCTCCAATACAACATTTAACTCTTTCTTACCTGTAAATAAAATTGTTTGAGGTTTATATCCTACAAAGGTTACTTTTATTTTACTTTTTTCCGCTACATTATTTAATTCAAAACGTCCATCAATATCAGTAATTACACCATTAGTGGTACCATCTATCAATACATTTGCACCAATAATAGGTTCTCCTGATTTATCCCTAACCTGACCTTTAACAGTTTTTCCTTTCTTTTGGTTACTCTCATTATTTTTTTCTATATTAGAATCTTTTATAATAACTTGTTTCCCATCAATTTCATAAATCAATCCAGTCTGTTCTGATATCTCCCTCAAAACCACATTAATGTCTTTATTTTTAACATCAACATTTACTTTCTTCGACAAGCTCTTACTTGGAGCATATAGAAATACGTACTCACTATTATTTTCTATGTAACTGAATACATCTTTTACAGTTACATCGCTCATTTCGAACGAAAATTCCTTATTATACTGCTCCGATGCTGGAAGGTTTAACGGGAACTGCAATGAAAAAAATACTAACATTGCAGAAAGATGTTGCTTTCTTACAAAAAAATTCATATTTTTGCGTAATTGATTAGATACTTATAGCTAAGTATCACCTTTATATAAGCTCGGACAACCCCCATTGTCCGAGCTTTTTATTTATGTGATATTGCCATAAGGGTTAATAAAATAGTTAATTTTAAGGTTTTAATTTTTAGAAAAGTTTTTACTGCTTTTCATTTTCCAATGTGTGTACTTCATATTTACTTTCTCATAGGCAATTTGTTTTTTAATGGTTATTGTTAATTGTTATTATTAATATTATTAGTAGCATTCCTCATGTATAAATGATACCCGTCAGATGTCTTGTTGATGACTATAGGATGTATCTGAGCTATACGCTCAAGCACTTTATCTATTGACACACTCATATCTATAGTACCTTCAAGTGACAAAGTGTATACTGATGGATCACAAGTCAGATTGCAACCATAGTAAAGTGACAAACGCTGTAAAATACTCTTAATACTGCGTCCTTGCAGAGGGAAATAACCTCTTGTCCATGCCGTATATTCTGAAGTATCTACTATACGTTTTGAAGAAACTGCACCGTCTGCAAAACATAACAGTTCATTAGGTTTTACTTCTGTTTCACAATTATTATGGTCTTTAACAACTATAGAACCACGAACCAACACAACCTCCGACTCTTTCATTGACTTGTATGCATTTACATTAAAAGCTGTACCTGTTACACGAATATCAAAGTTCGGTGTCTTAACAATAAAAGGTTGCTCTGTATTTTTTTTAACATCTATATATATTTCTCCGTCAACATAAATTTCTCTGGTTTTACCGGAAAAGGTACTTGGATATATTACCTTCGTACCTGCATTTATATGTAATGATGTTCCATCGGCCAGCAATAACTTTGATGATTTACCTTTTGGAACAATCAATTGATTAAAACTTACCTTTTCGGGTGCCTCTTCTACTGTATATTGATTGACAGAAACTTTTCCTTTCTCTGAATACACAATATCTGCCTCTTTGCCAGCTTCTATATATTGTTCAGCTTGGGTAATCAACATAACCTGACTGATTGTATCTACAGAGCTTTCATTTAATCGTGCTATGGCTTTATCTAATGAACGTGAATTATTATCATAAATAAAATAATATCCACTTATAAGCATTCCAGCCATAACAGCTGCTACTCCAGCCAATTTAACATATAGGTTCCATATCTTACGGCTATGATGTGTAACTGTTTCCAGTTCCATACCACGCATCATATTTTCCCATTTCAGGTTAATACTATCCTTAGGGATTTCTTTTTCCTGAGATTTGAAGTAGGAAACCAATGGATGATTTCTCACTTCTTCAATAGGATCTTTTTTCTTCATAATCTTGGATTTCTTTCTATTTTAAAGACGTATAAGGGAATAAAACCTAACCTATTTTTCCTCTTTTTTTTTGAAAAAAAATGTAATCGACTGGATTTCAACGAAATTAAAAGGTATTTTTTATCATTAAAATCCCCGATAATTGAGACATATCAATGTTTTTTATAGTTATTACATTCACTATCAGTAAGATTTATTTTTCATTTTTACCTACCTGAAACAATTAAAAAAAGGAATAAAACAGATAACAATACAAGAATTTGAAATAAGAATAATATCATATTAACTTATAAGTAAAAAGGAAATTGTTATAACTAATATTACAACAATGAGAATTATAGTAATAGTTTCAATAAAAGGCTTATAATCAATATTATATAAAATACTTCCACATAAAAATTCTAAATGTCTTAATCTTGTCACAACCGTGCTGAGGCCTTGCTACAGTAATGACAAGGCCTCGGCTCAATTGTGATTAGGCCTTAGCATAGCTGTGGCAAGGCCTCAACATAACCGTGATAAGACCTCGGCACAAGTGTGACGAGATAAATATGCCTAATCGTTTTATAAATTTCAAAATCAGAACAAGCTTTTTCTGTTATTTAAATCTCTTGATCAGAAAATCAAAGTCCATTTTCAGATATATTCCGGCTGCAAAACTTAAAGCTGAAGGAACACTCTCATATATGGTATTCATCTTATTCGTAGTTTCATCAAGATACAACATTTTTGCTTCTGTAGAGAAATTATTATAAAGATCGGCATGAACCCCCAACGCAAAACCTTTTGCTATCCTATGAGCAAACTCAATATTCAGAAAAGCCATTTTGGGATTACGGTAAGTAAGATTCTGCTCTGAAACAGAAATAGCTCCAAATAACGGATTTCCCATAAGCGAAACAAAATTATGACATTGCCAGTATCCGGCATTCAGACGGAACTTATATATGTCGGCAGTTGCCTTTCCAAATAATCCAAAACCATTGTCAAAAGGGAAAGTAGTTCCTTTCTGTTGGGCATAATAAGCTACATCACCTTCAATGTTTAATCTTCTAAAGAACCTGTTTTGAATCTTAATGTCTACTCCTACACCGGCTGCAGCATTTAACCATGTTTTTACCTCCCTCTGGACTGCTGAAGTATTTATTTCTCCTCCCTGATGCTTGAATATTATCTGTAATGGGAAATACACATGAAATTTACCTCCAATTGCTGATGAAGATCTATAATCCAAAGGACGATTTGCCTTAAAACGAGTAGAAAGCCCAAAAGTAAATTCCTCCTGATGATCATCGCCTTGAAAAATAAAATTTTCCCAGTTTATCCACATATCCATACTGAACAGGCGTGTATTCCAAAGCATCTGAACTCCAGCCTCCGGATCAGAGGTTAAAGACATTTCTCTATTAAATAATGGTTCTATAAGATTATGATTATTTCTTCCATATATATTTCCCAACACAAGAGAAAAATTGGGGGTAGCTGCATAATGCGCTCTTAGAAAGGGCATAGTATGGAAAGCTTTCTGATGACCATTTCCTTTCCATCCGGCAAGATCGCTGTACTGAGTGTTAGGATAAATGTTTTCTCCCCAATATCTTAACATATAAGCACCTATTTCAAGCTTGAGTTTTGATATAGGCTGATATGATAAAGAAGGCAGAAGCCATGATCCTGGAAGAGTATATCCTTTTACAAGCCTTCCCTTATACTCATTATTTCTGAAAAAACTCAGATCCTGTATTTCTATTCTAAGTTCTTTTATCCGCGAAGATGAGAGTGTTGTATCTTCCTTGTATACCAAATCGTCTATATTCTGTATCTGGGCTTTTAATAAAGCAGATGGATTCAACAGAATACATATCAATGACATAGTTATAAAAAGTCTTTTTGATTTAGTCATGTTTTTGCTATTTATAGATTGATTTAACTGATTACGAATTATTTATAAATATAAAATTTTATTCGGTATGAAGTACAACGAGTACTATTTCGCTTGGAGTAAACAGACGTATATCCTTCCGCGAAGTACCCAGACCATTACTGATAATAACAGGTATTCCCAAAGAGTTTTTCTTCAAGCCGGTGAGGAATCTGTTACCATATTTAGAAAAGTGTGCTGGTGCCCATTTTCTGAAAAAGCTGACCTGACCTCCATGTGTGTGCCCGGCCAGAACCAGGTCTGTATTTGTGATATCTGTATCTTCGGCATAATCTGGTGTATGGGTAAGCATAACTACAAAGTCGGATGGTGACAGTTTTAAGGTAGGAGAAATTCCGTTTCTTTTCAAGTCGAAAGGATTACGGATTCCGGTAATAAGAATATAATCTTTACCTTTATATATAGTATCGGTCTCATGTTCCAACAGACTGATGCCTGTTCTTTTCATAGCCTTACGGACTAAAGTATCGTTTTCTCCCCTTTCATGATTTCCCATAACCGCAAAAGTCCCATATTCTGGTTTAACTTTCTCTATGGCATCAAAAAGTTCATAAAGATTTCCTCCGTTACGTCCGCGATAATCTCCCCCAAGCAAAAGTATATCCGGATTTACAGACTTTAAAGCAAGTACCATACCATTCAATCGCGAACTCTTGAACTTGCTTTCGTAATGGAAATCTGTAGCAAAAACCATTCTGAAACCATCGAACGAAGCCGGCAGGTCTTTACTACTTATATGATACGTCTTTACACGTCCTACTCCTTTATATTTGGAAAAAGAAGCTGTAGCACATGATGTCATAAAAACAATCAATAAAACAAATATGCTTGTTTTTACATTAAAAAATTGTGTTATTGTATAGAATGTACTCTTACACAACCCTACTTTATAAGAATAATCCTTTTTCAAATCTCTCATCATACTATCCATATTCCGGCATAGAAAACATCCTTATCATAAAATAAAAGCTGAAGCAACAATCTGATAATCTCTAATAAAAAGCATTTATCGCTTCAATATGACAAAAGTAAGTATTTAATGACTAACTTTGCAATGCACTTGGATTTTTTTATCTCAAAGAGAACAAATTAATCTGAATTGTTTGTATGACATATTTTAGACTGATAATCTTATAACAAAAACCATGTCAAGACAAACCTTAAGCTTATGACAATTTTTTTTGATTAAATTAAAAAGTATGATAAAGACCAATTCTTTTAAAGCATGGATTCTCGCTGCCCGTCCTAAGACATTATCAGGTGCATCTATTCCTGTAATGCTCGGCTGTGCTTTAGCCTATATCTATGGTAGCTTTCAGCTTATACCGGCAGTCTTATGTTTTCTTTTTGCTTTTCTTATGCAGATTGATGCAAATTTCATAAATGATTTGTTCGATTTCCTGAAAGGTACTGACAGAGAAGATCGTCTCGGACCAGAAAGGGCATGTGCTCAAGGATGGATAACTCCCGGCAGTATGAAAGTGGGTATTGTGGTGACAACGGTTGTGGCTGGGATTATAGGATTATCATTATTAAAATACGGAGGACTGGAAATGATACCTGTGGGTATTGCATGTATTATATTTGCCTTTCTGTATACAGCAGGTCCATATCCATTGGCATATCATGGTTGGGGTGACGTATTGGTTTTAGTGTTTTTCGGTTTTGTTCCTGTAGGATGCACTTATTATGTTATGGCTCACGACTGGAATACATCTGTTACCATTGCATCTATAGCTTGCGGTCTGGTTATTGATACTCTTCTAATGGTCAATAATTTCAGAGACAGAGAACAAGATGCTGTGAGCGGAAAAAGAACGATTGTTGTGAGACTTGGAGCTAAAGCCGGAATTATAATGTATTTTTTACTTGGTTTGGCAGCATGTTGGCTTTGCTTCTATTTTATCATGATTGGAAAAATATACGCAGTGCTGCTTCCTCAAATTTATCTTATAATGCATATCCTGACTACCATAAAGATGGCCAAGATAAACAGAGGAAAAGCCCTTAATGGTATTTTGGGAGAAACATCAAGAAATATGCTTATTTTTGGAATCTTACTTACTTTAGGACTGATTTTATGATATTTACTTAGAACATTATATATTCAAGATGTTTAAAACATAATACTAAATATACTCTTGTGCACTCAATTCTAAAAAAGATATATAATTGTAATTATAGAAGTACATATTGATTAATAGAAAAAGACTGATACAAAATTTTGTATCAGTCTTTTTCTATTAATACGGTTGCATAAGCTGAAATACCTTCCTCACGTCCTGTAAACCCAAGTTTTTCTGTAGTAGTAGCCTTTATAGATACATCATCGGCATCTATACCCATTACATCGGCAAGCACTTGTTGCATTTCAGGAATCCTTGCCTTCAGTTTAGGACGCTCTGCACAAACTGTAGCATCAATATTTCCTACTCTATAGCCTTTGTCAGATATAAGTCCAATAGTCTTGGCCAACAAAATCTTACTGTCTATATTTTTAAACTCTCCAGAGTTATCAGGAAAATGATAACCTATATCACGCATATTTGCTGCTCCCAGAAGTGCATCACAAATGGCATGTATCAATACATCGGCATCAGAATGGCCGAGCAAACCAAGTTCGTGCTCAAACTTGATTCCTCCAAGCCATAGTTCACGACCGGGCACTAACTGATGGACATCAAAGCCAAATCCTACTCTTATCTTCATAAAACATATGTTATTATGTCTCTATAATAATTTAAAATTCCGACAATGCGCATAGTGCGCAATTTATACAACAGATATGAAAAGATTTCTACATAATCAGAATTCATTTTTTACTCAAATAAAAAAGATTAAAAGCCTTAATTATCTGATATAAAAGTCAAGAACTTTACGGTCTTCAAGATAACCTTCCAAATGATTGTCAATACTTACAGGACCCACACCAACAGGTGTTCCGGTAAACAGCAAGTCTCCAATCTTTAATGTGCAGAACTGGCTTACGTATGATATAATCTTATCGACACCGAAAAGCATATCTTTTGTATGCCCGCTTTGAACAGTCTTGCCATCTATATCGAGATGGAACTTGATATCTTGAATATCACTGAACTGCTCTACGGGAATCCAGTCTCCTATTGCTGCAGAATTATCAAAACCTTTACACAACTCCCATGGTTTGCCTTCTTCACGGAACTTTTTCTGAAGGTCGCGTGCTGTAAAATCGATACCTACTGTAACAGCATCATAATATCTACTTGCAAATCTCTCGGAAATATTTTTTCCCAAACGGTTTATTCTTACTACAAGTTCTGTTTCATATTCCATCTGTTGAGAAAAGTCCGGAATGAAAAAAGGTTTGCTGTCTTTCAATATAGCCGAATCTGGCTTCATAAATATTACCGGTTCGGTTGGAAGTGCTTCATCGGCATGCAATTCTTTACAATGGAGGGAATAATTCATTCCTATAGCTATTATCTTCATTGTATATAAATTTATAATTATTGTATATTGATTAATTTATAATTATAGTTTATCTGTATAAAACTCCAGTGAATCATCTTATACTACTTATTTTTGACTATTCAGATTAGAGAAGTATTAAGGATAAATTAAATAATCAGAATTCCGACTTCAGTCGTTTTCATTCAGTCTGTTAAACATAACAGCCAGATGGGCATATAGTGATGTATTCTGTACCACTATATCTTCCGGTACACGGATTCTGAAAGGGGTGAAATTCCATACAGCCTTTATGCCTCCTTCTACCATTTTATCGGTAATTTCCTGTGCTATATTGATAGGAACAGTAAGTATTCCGATATTGACATCATATTTCTTGATTATTTCTACGAATTCATCTGTGTGATAAATCGGTATTCCGGCAATTGATGTTCCAACCTTATCAGGATTTACATCGAAGGCACCTACAATCTCTAATCCGAAATGTGCCAAACCTGTATCACGGAGTAAAGCTGCACCAAGACTACCTACGCCAAATAAAAAAGCCTTGTGCATATTGGCAAAGCCCAAAAACTCTTCAAGTACATTAATCATTAAATCTATATCATAACCCACACGAGTACGGCCACTCACTGCCACATACGACAAGTCTTTAGCCACTTGGGAGGCATCAATATTTATTTGTCTCGAAATCTGTGTAGATGATACAAAAGTCTCACCTTTATCCCTCATTAGCTTGGCACAAGAAAGATACCAAGGAAGCCTGCGAAGCGTAGGTTCGGGCACTTTATCTACTATTTTACGGGTTGGTGTTACCATTATTTAATGCTTTAATCTAAACTGTTAGATGCAAAATTAGTCTATTTATTTGGAAACGCACACAGATTAAAGAAAAAGTTTATATCTTTGATAAGATTTAAATAATAAAAGATGATATTTAAATAATTGGTGATATGAAAAATAATGACTGGAAAGACCGACTTAATATTGTTTATTCTACAAATCCAGATTTCAAGTATGAAACTGGCGAAGAAGAAAACACTGAAACATTAGACAAAAGGCAGCAGAAACTCAGAGTAAACATAGAAAAGAAAGGCAGAGGAGGTAAAACTGTCACTTTAATAACCGGATTTGTGGGTAATGACAATGATCTCAAGGAACTTGGCAAACTGCTGAAAACCAAATGTGGCGTAGGAGGTTCTGCAAAAGATGGAGAAATAATAATTCAAGGTGAATTCAAACAAAGAATAATCGATATTCTGAAGGCCGAAGGATATACTCAGACTAAGTAAACCAATATAATAAATACCACAATAAGAAAGAAAAACGTGAATTATCAAAGGAGTAACAATGATAATTCACGTTTTTGCATATTATCAAGAAATAATCAGATAATATTTATTGATATATACTATAAAATACAACAATATATTTATGAAACATCAATAAATAACTCTACATAATTTCTTATTATTCAGCACGTAAAGTGAAACGTTTGAAATCAGAAACAGTAAGTTCAGCATCAGCAGCCTTCAAAACTTCAGATACAGTCTTCTTAGGATCCATGATACTTTCCTGGTTCAACAAGCAAACTTCTTTCAAGAATTTGCTCAAACGTCCCTTAGCAATATTTTCGATCATAGCCTGTGGCAAGTTAGCAGCTTTTTCTTCAGCAACTTTAGCTTTGATTTCCTTAGCCTTAGCAATGTCTTCAGCAGTAATCCAACCCTTAGCCATATTGCTTTCCATATGTTCTTCGCTATCTACGTGAGCAGGGTTGATACCAGCTTTCTTCAAAGCAGCTTCAACAGCTTTCTGAACCTGTTCAACTTTAGTCTTTTCGATAGCTACGTTGATTTCGTTCTGCTTAACTGATTCAGGAACACCAGCTTCATCAACTGCGATTGGGTTCATTGCAGCAATCTGCATACAGATTTCGTGAGCAGTCTTTTCATCGCAAGGCTTATTGAAAGCAGCGATAGTACACAACTGGTTCTTATTCTGGTGGTTATATACAGCAGTGCAAGCACCTGTTACGAAGAAATAACCATCCAATTCCATCTTTTCACCTGTGATACCACTACGTTCAACAATAGCATCAGCAATAGTTCCGTTACCCATTGGAAGAGCCTTGATTTCATCCAAGTTCTGGCATTTGTTTGCCATAGCAGCATCAAGGATAGCCTGAGTCAAAGCAACGAAATCAGCATTCTTTGCAACGAAGTCAGTTTCACATTTCAAAGCGATCATAGCAGCATAGTCACCTGTAGACTTAGCCAAAACGCAACCTTCAGAAGTTTCACGGTCAGAACGTTTTGCAGCTACTGCCTGTCCTTTTTTACGGATAATTTCCATTGCTTTGTCGAAATCGCCTTCAGCATCGTTCAAAGCGTTCTTACAGTCCATCATACCAGCTCCAGTCAATTTACGAAGCTTGGTAATATCAGCCATACTTACAGCCATAATAGTTTCTTTATATTAAAAAGTTAATAATAATGCCTTTATAAAACAAAATTGAGAATTGAGAATCGAGAATCTGAGCAAATATGTTCCATTCTCAATTTTCAATTCTCAATTTATATATTTAGTTATAAAGATTAAGCTTCATCTTCCTTGCTCACGAAAGCAGCAGCTTTTGCAGCGTTGATTGCATCTTCTTCTGCTTTATCCATACGAGCTTTACCAGATTTTTTCTTAGGAGCCTTAGGAGCAGCTTCACCAGCAGCTTCTACGTCAACCTTTTCAGCTTTTCTTTCTTCCAAACCTTCAGCCATAGCAGCGCAGCAAGCGTCAAGGATAACTTCTACTGACTTAGTAGCGTCATCGTTAGCTGGGATTACATAATCCACATTTGAAGGATCAGAGTTAGTATCAACAATTGCAAATACAGGAATACCAAGACGGTTAGCTTCGCGTACAGCAATATTTTCTTTCAATACGTCGATAACGAACAATGCAGATGGAAGACGAGTCAAGTCAGCGATAGAACCAAGGTTCTTTTCCAATTTAGCGCGCTGACGAGAAATCTGAAGAACTTCTCTCTTTGACAAGTTTGAGTAAGTACCATCATTTGTAAGTTTATCGATAGTTGCCATCTTCTTAACAGCCTTACGGATTGTTGGGAAGT
>artificially_reared_2__coassemble_525_pt1 | contig 19630 bp, 11 predicted proteins | sample artificially_reared_2__metabat2_high_PE_035 | metagenome-assembled genome bin artificially_reared_2 | reverse complement strand
ATGAGCATAATTTGGAAGAAGATATTTTGTAAATCCTTCTTCTACTTCTCTGTTGGGAAATCCCAAAAGATATACTTTGAATTCCTTGTCGAATCCTTTTATAGTAAGGTATCCGCTTTGATATAATATTGGAACAGGGTTTGCATACATGGTATCTATTCCACCAAGTGAATCTGCCGATGCCATTTCTTCCGTCAGTCTGTTAAGATTGTAATTGCTTGTTTTCAGAAGTTCCACAAGAAATGTTGGAGTACCGGTTTCAAACCAATAGCTGTCGAAACTCATTTTAGCAAATGTATTCAGAATACTGAACGGATTATAAATGTCATCGCCATCCTTAACGAAATGATATCCGTCATACCATTCCTTCAGTTCTTTTTTAGCTTCATCTTCATTAATACCGTTTTTCTCGGCCAGAATATTAATATCGTCTTTAAAGTATGTATAAAGTTCTTTTTCTGTTATACCGCATATATTTGCATATCTGCTGTCTATAGATATATCCATGAGATTATTCAGGTCGCTGAAAACGCTGACTTTACTGAACTTTGTTACCCCTGTAAGCAATGCAAACTTGATGTATTTATCACAGCTTTTTAAAGTACCGTAGAATGCTTTCAGTGTATCACGGTAATCATTTAGTAGCTTCTCATTCCCAATTGCCTGCAACATCGGTTTGTCGTATTCATCTATCAGGATAACTACATTTCTGCCTGTTTTCTCGTATGCACGTTGTATTATCCCTTTTAAGCGCAAGGATGGACATGTTTCACTTTCCTTTCTTCCATAAATATCTTCCCATTTACATAGAAAATCATTTAAGATATCATTCAATGTTTCATAGGTGTCATATTTCTGGTTATTCAGGTCAAGATGCAATATGGGATATTCTATCCATTCCTTTTCAAGATTTTCCATAGCCAATCCCTTGAAAAGCTCTTTCTTTCCAAGGAAATAAGCTTCGAGTGTTGATATCAGAAGGCTTTTCCCGAATCGTCTTGGACGGCTCAGGAAGTAATATTTGCCGGTACTTACCAGTTTATAAACCAGTTCGGTTTTATCTACATAGGAATAATTTCCTTTTATTATTTCCTCAAAATTCTGTATTCCTACCGGATAAAGCTTTTCCATGATACAGTGTAATAATATTAAAAAGTTCTATGATTTCTACAAAGATAATGCAGATTGATTACTATTGCAAACATTTTGAATATGAGTTGCAGTATCTACATTCCTGTGAAAGTGGTTATTATTGGGAATAAATCATTACTTTTGCAGAGATTTTGATGATTATATCATCTATTGTTAAGTACTGAAATTTAATACTAAATCTAAATAATAATATGGATCAGAAAAAGACGAATAGAATTGAAGTTGTTGATGCCTTGAGAGGCATTGCTTTGTTTGCTATTGTAATATTGCACTGTTTTGAACATTATAATCTATACTATATTCCAGAAGAATATCCACAATGGCTAACCTTTTTGGATAAAGGTATATGGGATACAACCTGGTTTTTGATGGCAGGAAAAGCTTTTTCAACCTTTTCTCTTCTTTTCGGACTAAGTTTCTATATACAATTCAGTAATGCAGAAAAAAGAGGAATTCCATTTAAGGGAAGGTTTGTATGGAGAATGTTTCTGCTTTTCTTATTTTCACAGCTTCATTCTTTATTCTATAACGGAGATATACTACTTCTGTATGCAGTAATGGGTGTTTTTCTTGTATCTGTTTCTCACTTGTCAACAAAGACAATATTGATAATTGCTTCATTCATGATTATCCAGCCAATAGAGTGGATAAGAGTTTTTTGCAGTCTATGTAACATCCCTTTTATAGAATATGGAGACAACTGGATGAAGTTTGGTGCTTTAGCCAAACCGGTTATGGAGTCTGGTAGTTTTATGGAGGTTGTACGTTCTAATATAACTCACGGACAGTTATATGGAAATCTCTGGCAAATAGAAAACGGAAGAATATTTCAGATAGGAGGATTATTCTTGTTTGGAATGATATCGGGCCGTCTTTCTCTTTTCAACGATAAAAAAGAGTCTATAGTTTTATGGAAGAATATATCAATATGGTCGGCAATACTTTTTATACCAATGAATATTTTACGTATGATTTATCCGGAAATATTCAATGGTAATAAAGAAATTCTGATGCCACTTGATATAGCGATACCATCTATATGCAATTTCCTTTTTATGGCTTTCCTAGTAGGTGTTTTTGTAATTCTATGGTATGATAAAGGAAACGGATATAAGTTTCAGCGAATTTTTATACCTTTTGGAAGAATGAGCCTTACAAATTACATAACACAGTCGGTAATAGGGGTTACATTGTTTTATGGGTTTGGTTTAGGCCTTTACAAATATACAGGTGCAACGGCTTGCTTGTTGATTGCAATTGTAATCTTTTCCGTTTTATTGATTTTCAGCCGTGTTTGGTTGTCAAATCATAGACAGGGGCCTCTTGAGTGGATATGGAAGAAACTTACGTGGCTTTAGTATACCTTTAATTTTCAATTGATTTTCATTTTCTGATAAATTATTTTATCTTTGAGCATTGGATTGCTTATCTGCTTGTATACATGTAAATTAGCGGCAACGGATTGGCTCTTCGATTATATTTATTGATATTTATTGTTAATCAGTTTAAAGAACATTGTTAGATGAGAAAACAGAAAAAAATCATTCTTGGTAGTCTGCTGTCGTCGGCAGTTATGATGTGTGCAACAGCGGCGTCTGCGTCTTTTATGACTTCTTGTAACGTACAGCAACAGAAGTCTGTTCCGACATGCGAATTTACACAAACAGCAGAAGTCAAGTTGCCTGAAATTGGTCTTACAGGACTTGCCGTTGACCAGGGTTTCCTTACTGCAGGAAAAGGAAATTCCGATCATATTCTTCTCAGAATCAATCTTGAACGAGATCTTGAGAAAGAAGCTCTTCCACTTACAGGAGTGAAATTCAATCTACAGGGAACAACTAACCTGAATGATATTTCTGCTCTGAGAGTATATGCTACACAGGACCCTTATCTGAACGGAGACAAGAAGGCTTTTGCACGTCTCCTGGCTGAAACAACAGACAAGGCTCAGATAACTGCTTCGGGAGATATCTCCATGACTTTCAATTCAGAGTATATTCCACTTGGAAGAAGAGGTTATCTGTGGGTTACAGCCGACATTGCAAAAGAAGCTGTACCTGGAAATTCTATTGATGCTTCTCTGATTTGTGTGGGAGGCGAAAATGGAGCTTTTTATAATGTTCCTGAAGGAAATCCTAAAGGTATGGCATGCATATACGAAAAACAGACTATGCTGTTCAGCCCATGGGATAACGGTTCGGAATTCTACAGGATACCTGCTATGCTGACTCTCGAAAATGAATCTCACGGTAAGAAAGGACGTATACTTACTGTTACCGACAGACGTTTCAGGTATAACTCTGATTTGCCTAATAATATTGATCTTGTGGCAAAACACAGTGATGACAATGGCTCTACATGGACTAAAGGTATTACCATTGCAGGACTTTATGCCGACAGTATCAATAACCAGGGACCTGACTATGGATACGGAGATGCTGCCCTGGTGGAAACAAACTCTGGCAAGGTGATATGTATGATGGCTGCCGACCGCCAGTTCCAGCCTTCTACATACGAAGAAGAAAACCGTATCAAGATGTATGTGGCATCGAGTGCCGATGGTGGAGATACATGGCAGAAACCTCACGAAATCTCAAATTTCATTTATGATGCCGTATATAATGGTGCTCCTTCAAAACTTCAGGGGGTGTTTGTGACTTCCGGTAAGGGATTATGCCTTAAGAATCAGAAAGACTCGTCACTCAACGGACGTATATTATTTGTTATGGTATGTAAGTTTACTTCAGGACTTTACCAGAACTATATAGTATATTCTGATGATGAAGGTGCTACATGGAAGGTTTCGGATACAAAAGCATACGATGGTGGAGATGAGGCCAAGCTTGTAGAAGAATCAGATGGTACTGTTATCATGTCTACCCGACGCAGTGGCGAACGCGGATTCAGCTCTTCTCGTGATGGTGGAAATACTTGGGAGAATCCGTATATGCAGAAGGAATTGTGGGGCAACAGCTGTAATGCTGATATGTTAGTATACTCTGATGATTTGTATATCCATACTATGCCAAATGCTGCCGACCGCCGCAATCTTACAATATATGCCAGCAAGGATAAGGGTAAGACATGGCCTTATAAGTTTGTTATAAATGAACTTCCTGCCGCTTATTCAACATTAGTGAAGTGTGCCGACGGAAAGATTGGCGTTTATTATGAAGACGGTACTATGAGCGACCATTATTCAATGAATTTCCTTACTATACCGGTAGAGTGGATAGTGAAGTAAAATACTTGTAAATTAATACTTTACATAAAAAAGATTAAATATCTTTAGTTTGTCACGGTTATGCTGAGGCCGTGGCACAGTAATGACAAGCCCTTGTCACAGCTGTGCCACGGCCTTGCCTTTACTGTGGCAAGGCCTAATCACAATCGTGCTGAGGCCTCGGCACGATTGTGACAAGATTAAAACATTAGTTTTTTTATTAATATGGCTGCTGATTATAGCATCTGAAGTTTAGAAAGAGCTATAGGTTAATGAATATTAACTATTGTAGATATCAATCTTTTATTTTAATAAATGATTATAGATCTTGTTTTTATGCTATTTTTGCACCATTAAGATCAAACTAAACTTTATTAACCGTTATGACTAAAATTACTATTCTATCAATGCTTTTGGGCTGTATGTCTTGTCTTAACATATCGGCTCAGGATTACACAAAATTCGTTGACCCCTTTATCGGTACAGAAGGAATGGGACATACTTTTCCAGGTGCTTGTGTTCCTTTCGGTATAGTTCAGTTGAGTCCTGATACAGATACAATTCCTCATAATCTAAATGGTATATATCAGAAAGATGTATATGCATATTGTGCCGGATATCAGCATAAAGACCCTACTATAGTAGGATTCAGTCATACCCATCTCAGCGGTACAGGACATTCCGACCTTGGAGATATTCTTGTGATGCCGGCTATGGGAAAACACCAGCTTAACCCTGGAAGAGAGGACTTTCCGGACGAGGGATACAGGTCGCGTGTAGATCACAGCACCGAATCGGCCGCACCGGGATATTATGAGGTAACTCTTAAAGACCATAATATAAAAGCTTGTCTTACTGCTACACCAAGAGTGGGAATACATAAATATATATTTCCCAAGGAAGAAGGCGGACATCTTATTCTTGACCTGAATCACGGCATATATAATTATGACGGTAAGGTGCTGTGGGCAAATCTTAGGATTGAAAATGACACTCTTATCACTGGATACAGAATAACCAACGGATGGGCACGTACCAACTATACTTATTTTGCCATATCTTTCTCCCAGCCCATAACAAATTATGGATATAAAGACCATGAGCCGGTAAAATACAATGGTTTCTGGCGCCGTTTCAAAATGGAATCCAATTTCCCCGAGATTGGAGGAAAGAAGATTGTGGCATATTTTGATTTCGATACCAAACACAATCCCGAACTTGAGATAAGAGTAGCCTTATCGGCAGTAAGTACCGAAGGAGCATTGATGAACCTTAAGGCAGAAACCGAAGGCAAGACATTCGCTCAGTTGGCAAGTCAGGCTTCAGAATTGTGGAACAGAAGACTGTCGCAGTTTGAGGTTGAGGGAACAGACTCTGAAAAGAAGATGTTTTATACTTCTTTATATCATACCATGATTAATCCATCTGTTTATATGGATGTCGACGGTTCATACAGAGGTCTTGACAATAATATACATAAGGCCGAAGATTTTGATAATTATTCAATATTCTCATTATGGGACACGTATCGTGCCGAACATCCTCTGCTAAACATTATCGCGCCAAAGGAAAATGCCGGAATGGTGAAATCTATGATTGCACATCAGAATCAGAGTGTTCATAAAATGCTTCCGGTATGGAGTCACATGGGTAACGAAAACTGGTGTATGAGCGGATATCATGCTACATCTGTTTTGGCCGATGCCGTAACAAAGAATGTGGTGAAAGGAACAGATAATCTTCTGAAAGCCATGGTAGAAACATCTGAAGTGGAGTACTATGATAATCTGAAAGATTATATCGGACTTGGATATATCCCTTTCGACAAGAGTGCCACAGCTGCATCATCTACTCTTGAGAATTGCTATGACGACTGGACTATCTACAAGACTGCACTGAACATGAACCGCAAGGATATTGCAGATGTATATTACAAACGTGCCCTTACATACAGAAATATATTCGACAAGAGCAGCGGATTTGTTACACCAAGAACATCCGACGGTAATTTTAAGTCCGGTTTTGACCCGTTGCAGACACATGGTGAAGGATTCATAGAAGGCAACTCATGGAATTTCTCTTTCCACGTGCCTCACGATGTAAACGGAATAATAGAACTGATGGGAGGCGACAGAAAGTTTGTAAAGCGTCTCGACGACCTGTTTACCATGGATTTGCCCGCCAAGTATTATGAAAAGAATGAAGATATTACCAAAGAAGGACTTATCGGCGGTTATGTACATGGAAATGAGCCAAGCCATCATATACCTTATCTGTATGCATGGACATCACAACCTTGGAAATCTCAGTTCTGGACACGTGAGATAATGAACAGAATGTACAGAAGCCGTATCGACGGCCTGGGAGGAAATGACGACTGTGGTCAGATGTCGGCATGGTATGTCTTCTCGGTTATGGGATTCTATCCTGTATGTCCGGGTACCGACCAGTATATATTGTCGGCCCCTTATCTGCCATACATCAAGTTTAATATGCCTAACGGAAAGACCCTTGAAATTGTAGCCAAAGGAGTTTCCGATGAAAACAGATATGTAAAGCAGCTTATTATAAACGGAAAAGTATACGACAAGACTTATATAACCCACAATGATTTATTGCAGGGAGGAAAATGGGAGTTTGTAATGGATTCCAAACCCAACAAGAAAAGAGGTTTGGGTAAGAGCAACAAGCCTTATTCTCTGTCTGTAAAATAAAGAGTTGGTATTTTATTAATCTTAATTTTAAGTATCTTATGAGAAAAAATGAAGTAACAGAAACTGTTAGAGTGTTCAGAACCGTGAAATCTGATGAAAAGGGAAATCTTTGTAAAAATGTTATAATGCTGTGTATTTCAGCATTATTTGCCTTATTTACATTTACTGGGTGTGATAATAGTTCGTCTCCCAAAGAAAATGAAGATGACCAGAAGAATGAAGAAACAACATCCGACTGGAGCAAATACTTCGTGGGCGACATTCTTTTTTATGATGAGGCTCCTGATACAGAAGGTTCCAGAATTTACCATTCTATAATACCTTCGCCGAAAGATTATATAGCAGAACAGGCGCGCACTGTTTTGTCTACCCTTTATTTTTCTCCCGAAGACAGTATAGTGCCAGTGAATTATCTTCGTTATTATCTTAAAGACATTGAAGGTGTTTCGGCAAAATCGGGAGGAAATGGTGATGTTACTATATTTTATAGTACCCGACACATAGAAAATACATTTGCCGGACGCGACACAACACAGTTGTTTTTCGAGACCAGAGGTGTACTTCTTCATGAACTTACACATGCCTATCAGCTTGAACCTCAGGGAATAGGTTCATACGGAACCAATCGTGTATTCTGGGCATTCATAGAAGGAATGGCCGATGCCGTAAGAGTTTCCAATGGCGGATTTACCGAAAAAGACCGTCCTATAGGCGGAAATTATATGGACGGATATAGAACTGCCGGCTATTTCTTTGTGTGGCTGAAAGACAACAAAGATCCAGATTTCCTTCGTAAGTTCAATAAAAGCACTCTTGAAGTCATTCCATGGTCGTTCGACGGAGGAGTGAAATATGCTCTCGGAAAGAATGCCGATATAGACAGCCTGTGGCGTGAATATCAGATAGCAATGGGAGATATTAAGGAATGACAGGAGAACTGGTTGGTAAGAAGAAATATAAGACTATAATAAATCTTTCGGCTGGCTTAATGATTTCAGTTATTATATGTATTATAATCTTTCAGATTATTTTGTACATTTGCATTATAAGTTAAATAATGTGAACTTTAAATTGAATGGAAGAACTGATTATAGAAAAGCTGAAGCAAGGTGACCAGAAGGCGTTCAAACATATTTTCGACAGACATTATGTACTTCTGTGCAGATTTGCCAATCAGATATTAAATGATGCATCATTGGCTGAGGAGATAGTCGATGATGCAATCTTCTATCTTTGGGAACACCGTGAAGAGATAGAGATAACCCATTCTATTAGAGCATATTTAATGCGTGCAGTCCGCAACCGCTGTATTAATGAAATCAACTCTCTTTCCCATCGCACAGAGTTGAATTTTTCTACATATATCTCCTCAGAAAATATAGAATTCCTTGACACTATATTTATGGATGAAGATCATCCTCTTGGTGCATTGATTGAACATGAACTGGAGGATGAACTAATCCGTTGTATAGAGTCTTTGCCCGAAGAATGCAGGCGTGTATTCAAAAAAAGTCGTTTCGAACAAAAAAAATATGAAGAAATAGCGGAAGAACTGAATATTTCGGTAAATACAGTTAAGTATCACATAAAGAACGCTTTAGCCTACCTTAACAGCCATTTGTCAGACTATCTGAAAATAATCATAGCATATATTTTTATGGAAAATTGAAAAAAAATCAGATTTTCACTACCCTAAGTTTTTATTTTTTTGTCTTACCTATAGAAACCACATAATGAATATGCAAAACGAAGAGAGACATATAGAGATTGACAGACTTGTTTCATTATACTTATCTGGTAAAATAGACAACAGGTCACTTGGAGAACTCCATCAATGGTGTAAGGAATCTCCCGAAAATACTTTATATGTAAGAAATCAGATTGAAATATGGTTTTCATCCGGTGTGGCAGGTTCGGAACGTTCATTCAATAAGGAGGAAGCTTTTCAAAGATTCCAGAAAAGAATGCAAGAGGCTGGACAGAAAGAAGATAAAAAAGTTAAAGAAGAGATTGTTAATAATACATTGAATAATACCGATAGTTTTGGTAATAATCATGGTATTATCAGTAACATTATTAAAACTCCTATTTGGAAAACTATATATCGTGTTGCAGCCATTATACTTATAATATTCCTTCCATTAATAGGATATTGGGGAGGAGTGGAGACCATAAAGCAAGGTTTCTCAGATATAGTGGTAGAAGCACCTTTAGGCGCACGCACAAAATTATATCTTCCTGATGGAACAATGGTATGGCTTAATGCCGGATCGAAAATAACATATTCTCAAGGTTTCGGAGTTGATGACAGGCATCTGAATTTGGATGGTGAAGGGTATTTTGAGGTAACAAAGAATAAAGATATACCTTTCGAGATAAGTACCAATGAGCTTGCTCTTGAAGTCTTAGGAACAAAATTCAATTTCCGTAATTATTCAGATGATGAGGAAGTCGTGGTAAACCTTATGGAAGGAAAGGTAAAGTTGCATAATGAGCTTAAAGAATCTGAAGATATGTATCTGCTTCCGGATGAAAAAGTTGTATTGAGCAAGTCTACAGGAGATATGATAAAGTCAAAGATGAAGGCAGAGAAGTCAAATCTATGGACGAAAGATGAACTTTATTTTGATGAGGCTTTACTTGAAGACATAGCGAAACAACTACAGAGAGCTTTCGGAGTAAAAATAGAAGTGGCAGATTCATTAAAGAACAGACGCTTTTACGGAAGTTTCAGTATTGTAGGAAATACTATAGAAGAGGTGCTTGGAACAATATCTTCTACCAATAGGATGAACTATAAATATGAAGACAATAGGTATAAAATATATTGATAAAATGAGCTAATTAACATTAAAGTCTAACCTTAAAAATTAAACAAATAATTTCGCCTATGACAACACTATTATCTGGTTAAAATGTCAAGGTATCATATAAAAAATGGAGGATGCGGCCACACCCTCCATAGTTTAGAATCGGATACCTAATGAAAGACACCCGCACAATTTTTGATTCTGCAAATTTAGCGAATCTAAAGTATCTAACTAATTTATTCAAGTTATTTAATTTAAAATCTAATTAATTATGGGATATTTAAATAAGGCTATGTTAGTAGCCTCGGCAGCGCTATGCTTTAATTTATCTACTTTTGCGCAAGATATTTCATTGAAAATCAGCAATGTAACAGTTAAAGAGGCAATGGAGCAACTGAAAAAAACTTCAGGTTACTCTTTTGTGTTCTCATCTAATGATATTAATACAAAACAGCGTGTAAGTGTGTCTGCAGAAGATGCAACAATAGAGGAAGTTGTAAAGCAGATATTGAAGGGACAAAAGGGAATTAGTTTTGAAATTCAAGGTAAAAGTATTGTTGTTAAGAATGGAAATAAGAACGATAGTAATCAACTAAAGAAACGTAAAATAAACGGAAAAGTTGTAGATATAAAAGGCGATGCTGTTATTGGTGCTAATGTGTTAGTGAAAGGAACAACCAACAATGGAACAATTACAGATATTGATGGAAATTTTTCTTTAGATGTTGCTATTGGCTCTATACTTGAAATAACATATATTGGCTTTGCTGCCCAAGAAGTAGAAGTTGGTGGTAAAACAAATATTACTATTACATTAAAGGAAGACTCAGAGATGTTGGACGAACTTGTGGTCGTTGGTTATGGTACTATGAAGAAGAAAGATATGACAGGAGCTGTAGCTTCTGTTAAGTTAGATGATAGTCCTGTAACAACAGTAGCATCTGTAAGTCAAGTGTTAGCTGGAAAAGCAGCTGGTTTACAAGTTAATACAATAAGTGCGCAACCTGGTGGTAAAACTAATTTCCGAATACGTGGTGCTGCTTCTTCTGATATTGCAGGGAATGATCCTTTAATAATAATTGATGGTTTCCCTGTAAATAATCCTGGTGATGTAGGAGGTGGATATTATAGTTCTGGTAGTCAGGATAATATTCTTGCATCAATTAATCCCAATGATATTGAATCTATAGAAGTTCTAAAGGATGCTAGTTCTACAGCCATTTATGGATCACGTGCTGGTAATGGTGTGATAATAATAACAACAAAAAGGGGTAAAACAGGTGCTCCTACTGTTCGTTATTCAGGTACAGCTTCAATTCAGGAAATGGCAAAATCGTACGAAATGTTAGATGCAACATCTTTTATGAATCTAACAAATGCATACACTTATGAAAACTGGATGTATGAAAATAAAATTGGTATATATGGTGGAAATAGCGAAAGTGATGCTACTTCTCCGTATATTCCAAAATATTCTGATGAGGCAATAGCTAATCCTAAATGTAACACAGATTGGTTAGGTGCTATTCTTCGTACTGGGGTACAAACTTCGCACAATGTATCAATAAACGGTGGTACAGAAAATACTCAGTATATGATTTCTGGTAATTTCCTTCTACAAGATGGTGTGGTTAAGAATAATGGATTAGATCGTTATACATTACGTGCTAATTTGGATCAGCGTTTAAGTAAATTTGTAAAAATTGGCTTAAATCTTACTGCTTCACGTAGTATGTATGATAATGTTCCATTAGGATCCGGAGAAAATGAATATGCCAGTTTACTAGTTGCTGCTGCTCAATTTAACCCTATAATGCCTATATATGATGAAAATGGTGATTATACAATGAATCCGGAAGCGACATATTTACCAAATCCTGTATCTATGTTAGATATCACAGATAAAACTATGAAGGATAGAATGCTTGGTACATTTTACATAGATATAGAACCCATAAAAAATCTACATATAAAAGGTAATTTTGGTTTGGACCGTAATTATCAAAAACGTTCTACATATTTGCCTACAACAACTTTATATGGTAAAAAACAGAATGGTGCTGCAACAATAGCACAGCAAGATAATAATGACTATTTGATGGAATTGACAGCTTCTTATAATAAAACAATTGGCAGTCATAATATTAATGCATTACTTGGTCATTCTTATCAACAGTTTAATAAAGAAGGGTTAAGTGCAGGAAATAATGATTTCTTGATGGATGCATTTTTATATAATAATTTAGGCGCAGGTAATGCTGATAAACCTTCAGTGGGATCTTATTCATCTTGCTCAAAAATGTCTTCGTTCTTTGCACGATTAAATTATACATATAAAGATAAATATTTATTCACAGCTTCGTTAAGAGCTGATGGCTCTTCAAATTTTGCAAAAGGAGAACGTTGGGGATATTTCCCTTCTGTAGCTTTAGGATGGCGATTTTCTGAAGAAAATTTTATGGAAAAGTTGAGAGATATTATCTCTAATGGAAAATTGCGTTTAAGTTATGGTGAGACAGGAAACTCAAATGTCGGAAATAAAGCAATGAGTTTTTATGGCGTGGGAAATAATAATATTTTCGGTTCTACTTCAGTTGTTGGTGTTTATCTTACTCAGTTAGGAAATCCTATTTTAACTTGGGAGACAAGCAAGGAGTGGAATATAGGTTTAGATTTAGGCTTATTTAATAACCGTTTTAATTTAACTGCGGAATATTTTCATAGAACAGTTTCTGGTTTATTGGCTGAACGTCCTTTATTGTCTTATAATGAGGTAAATAAGATTGTTGCGAATAGTGGAGAAACTGTAAGCCAAGGTGTTGAATTAACTATTAATACAAATAATATTCGTACGAAGGATTTTGAATGGACTACTGATTTTACATTCTCTTTATATCGTGATAATTGGAAAGATCGTGTTGATAGTTGGGTTCCAAACGCTTGGGAATCTTATGATGGTCCTATGAGGTATATATCGGGATATGTTTCAGACGGTTTAATACAACCAGGTGAAAATGTTCCTTGGATGACAAATGCATTGCCAGGACAAGTAAAAATAAAAGATATTGATGGATTTGTTTATAATGAAGATGGTACTTATAAAGTGGATAAACATGGAATACCTATGAAAACAGGTAAGCCGGATGGAAAATTAGATGATGCTGACAAAATTATATATGGACGTAGAGATCCTGGATTTATGTTAGGTCTTAATAATACACTTCGTTGGAAGAATTTTGACTTTAATATTTATTTTTATGGTGAGTTTAATAAACTCTTGGATACAAACTATAAAAATTCTTGGGTATCTAATAATATTGGAGATTTACGCCGTGGTTATAATTTACCAACATCTGCTATGAATGTTTGGAGTTCTCAAAATCCAAATGGAACAATGCCTGGTTTCTTGCAAGGATATAGCATTTATGGTACAGGTGATTATTATTTGGAGAAAACTTGGTTTATTCGTTGTAGAAATATTACTTTAGGTTATAATATTCCTGTTAAAACAGATAAAAGGATATTATCAAATCTTCGTATATATGCCGATGTAAACAATCCATTTATGTTTACTAATTACGGTGGACTTGACCCTGAAACAGATAGCTCGTCTAAATGGTCTTATCCAAATGTACGTTCATTTAGTTTAGGTATTGATATTACATTTTAAAAATAAAATTTGAATTATGAAGAAATACATATATATATTTAGCGGTATTTTAGGACTTCTTACATCTTGTATGGATTTGGAACCAGAGGATTATAGTCAAATTAATACTACAATTTTCCCACAAACAGAGAAAGATGCCTTGGCTTTAATAACAGCAAATGTATATGGCACTTTTAGAAATAATCAATATGGTGGTATATTTAATAATGCATCAGGTGTGCAGACTATTGGTGAAATGACAACAGATATTGGGGCTTGTTGTTGGGGAGGAATTGCTTGGGTTCCTTTACAACAACATGTATGGGATTCAAATCATCAATATTCAACTATAAATTATACTAATTTTGCTAAAGATTTAGGAAAGATGCTTTTGACTCAATATCGTATTAAGGATCTTCCGTTAGATAATAAAGTCAAAGCTCGTTTTGATGCAGAGATACATTTAGGTCGAGGTTGGTTAGGATATTTGTTATATGATTTTTATGGACCAGTACCATTGGCTACAATAGATGAGTTAAATAATCCCTTGGGGGATATAATTGTTCCTCGCGCCACTGAAGAAGAAATGAAAAATTTTATTGAGACAGAATTAAAAGCCGCGGTAGAAAGTGACGCTTTACCTACAAAGGTGTCAGCAGAGGAATATGGTCGATTCGATAAAGGTTTAGGCTATACTGTTTTAATGAAATTTTATATGGCAACTCAACAATGGAGTAAGGCAGAAGAGTGTGGCCGTGAATTAATGAAAAACGAATATGGTTATGGACTAATGGATAATTATGCAGATATTTTCTCATTGGAAAATGAAGGTAATAAAGAAATTATATTTGCTTGTGTAGAACAAAGAGGAGTAAGTTTACAATTATGGCATGATCATGCGTTACCAGGTAATTATCCAGTAAAAAATTCTGCAATCCAAAGATGGGATGGGTATAAAGTACCTTGGGCTTTTTATCATACTTTTGAGGATGGTGATGATAGATTGAATTCATTAGTAGGTGAATATAAGGGTACAGATGGTACTATGTTTAATGAAGAATATGATAAAGTTTATCATACAGAGATTTATAAACAAGGAGCCGTTCCTGTAAAATATGGAGAAGACCCAAATTCAACTGGAGATGGAAGTCAGGTTGACTGGATTGTATATAGATATGCGGATGTATTAACATTATTATCTGAAGCTATTGTACGAAATAATAATTCAGTAACTCAGGAGGCTGTTGATTTGTTAAATATGATACGCTCTAGAGCAAAACTTTCTAAAAGAAATATTTCTGATTATGCCAATACTTCAGAATTTCTTGATGATATACTATTAGAGCGTGGTCATGAATTATGGTGGGAAGGAAATAGACGTACTGATTTAATTAGACATGGAAAATTTATACAATCAGCAATAGATAGAGGTGAAACTTCTTCAGAAATTCGTACAAGGTTTGCTATACCACAATCTGTTATTAATGAGGGTAAAGGTAAAATAGTACAAAATCCTGGTTATTAGTAATTGCGAAATCTTATTTATTGTAATTTCGTATAGTTATAAAGAAGTAGATTAAAAATTAATGATGAGGTCGCATAATAGCGGCCTCATTATTTAAAATAATGTTCGAATTATGAAGTATTGTTTATTATTTATATTATTATTAAATTATTCTTCTTTATTCTTAAGAGCCCAAATAATAACTTCACTGGAATCTATTGAACCATTAAGGAATCCAGATAGAGGTTTTCACTTAGAATGTAATTATTTTGTGCATAACTTTATAAATCCTTTTAATAAAAATGAGAAATATCCTGATACTTTTATTCCTGAACGTTTAGTACAATATAAAGCAGAAGAGGATAGCTTAACATTGACTCAATTATATCTTTATTTGTCTAATTATGTTGATTCTGATATACCTAAAGAAGCTTTTGACAATATGCAAACTATTTTTGATGATATAAAAAATCAAGGTTATAAAGTTATATTGAGATTTGCTTATAATTATAAAGGTTTAAACTCTTCAGGTGGGGAAAGTAAAAAATATATTTCAAGACATTTGGAACAATTACGCCCTTTCTTAAGAAAAAATAATGGATTAATAGCTACATGCCAAATGGGTTTTATTGGTGCATGGGGAGAATGGCATAGTTCTACTCTCAGTAAAGACCAAGAGGCTAAAAATCTTTTAGTAAACACTTTATTAGATATTTTCCCTAAAGAGTATTGTTTGCAATTACGTTATCCTAAACAAAAAAAATTATTGTCTCTCAGATATAAAGAAGATTGGAAACGTATTGGTTTTTCAAATGATTATTTTACAGCAGGTGAACATTCACATGCTCCAGAAAATGATTTTGTTCCTGGAGATGAAAATTATGAAATGGTACAGAAAGATGCATCAAATTTCTTTATGAGTGGTGAAATTCCATATAATGAAAATACTGAATGGGGATTGCATGAATTAATAAGTGTAGATCGTTCTATGCAAATTATGCGTGACCATCATTATTCTGCTTTTGATATAACACAGAATAATGAATTAAATATAAATTATTGGAAAGGTTATAAAGTTTATCCAGAGAAGTTAGATTCTTTGCAAATCCCATATGAAATTAGTTATTTTAAAGATATAAAAGGTAATAATATTTCTCGTTCAGCTTATGAGTTTATACGTGACCATTTAGGTTATCGTTTGTATTTGAAATCTGCATCTTTTAATAAAGAAAAAACATTTCTATCTTATTCGATAAGATTAAAGAATACTGGTTTTGCAACAGTTGTGAATCCTCATTTATTTTATTTAGTTTTTATAGACAAATATAATAATATCGTTTATAGAACTAGATTAAAAGATGTTAATCCTAAAGATTGGCAACCTTATAGTATAATAGATGGAAAATTTAAATCTGTTATTTATAAATTGAATGGAAAAATTCCTATTAATTTAAATCCTGGAAATTATAAAGTAGGAATTTGGATGCCAGATGTTCAACCATCTTTACTTTATAATCCAGTATACGATATTAAATGGGTTGAAAGTGATAAATTAAAGCATTGGTATAATGAAAAATATGCTGTTAATATAGTAGGGACATTAAGTTGGTAGCTTGTTTTAAAAAATAATATTATGTTTCATAAAGCAAAAATACTTTTAATTATTTGTATTGAATTATTGATTGTTAATCAATATATATTTGGACAGGATTATCCTGCAAATCCTTTGTATAAAGAAGGTTATAGATTAATTTTTCATGATGAGTTTAATGGAAATTCAATTGACCGTTCTAAGTGGATTCCTGAATATTTACCTTCTTGGCCAAAAGATAGAAGTGTATGTAAGACTACATACGAAATGGAAAATGGTATTATAAAACTGATAATAGATAAAAACTCAAAAAATGAATTTGATAAAGGAATGTTTATTTCAGGTTTTATGAGTGCCAGCCGAACAGGTTTACACCGTTATGATGCTAAACGAAAAGCACTTCATCAAATTAATACAGAAGCTACACAAATTAATCAATACGGTTATTATGAAATGCGAGCTAAAATGCAAATTGGTGGAGGAGTGCATTGTGCGTGGTGGTTGATAGGATTTGAGGATGATCCTAATCAAAGTTGTGAAATTGATATTTTTGAAATATTAGGAACAGACGTAAACAGAGTTTGGTCTACTGTTCATAGTTGGAAAGACGCTACTATTAAATATCATACAGAGCATCCTTTGTTTGCTAATAAAAGTTTGGCTGATGAATTTCATGTATATGGTTTTGAATGGACACCTGAAGGTGTTACTACTTATGTAGATGGTATTCAGGTAATGAGTCATAAAGCAGTTATTACTTATCCTTTGATACAAATAGTTTCTTTTTATGATAATAGAAAAGCTAAAAATGCTTGGACTGGTACTTTTGATTCATCTATTCCATACCCAAAAAGTTTTGATATTGATTATATTCGTATATATAAGAAAATACCTGAAGGTTATCATTCTGTTCCAGAAAATGAATTACAGATTGTGTCAATTGAACCTGCTCGTTTAATTATCCCTGAAGGTGAAGCTACTTTACGTAATGTTGACGGGCATATAACAAATGAATTGTTATATACACCATCTTATGTTAATGTTTTATATAATGATGGCACTATTACTCAACAGTTTGTAGAATGGGAACCATTAAATGAACAGAATCTTCGTGTAATGCAAGAGCCAGGTACTGTTATTATTAATGGAAAAATAAAAGGATTGTCTGATATGCTTTTGAAAGGGAAAGAAGCAACCCTAATTGTTGAAATAACAAAAAAGGATGATTAATATGAAGAATGTTATTTTTATAATATTAGCAGTAATATCATTATTAGGATTTATGTGTTCTTGCGATACTGATGTTCAGCATCGGACTTTTAGGGGAATATATGTAGATGATCCAAATGGTACTGAAGGTCTGAATAATCCTGAAAGAGGTTTTAGACTTGAAGTAGCTTTGGATGTATCTAAAAAGAATTATGTTTGGAATCCACAAAAATATCCAGATATTACTTCTTATTTAGAAGAACAATCTAATTATTATTCTTCAGATAGTGTCTCTTTGGTTCAGACTTATTTTTATCTTACTGATGTTGTAGGGAGAAATATTACAGAAGAGGATTTTCAAACAATGCTTATTTTTTTTGATGAATTAAGAAAACTTGGAAAAAAAGCAGTGCTTCGTTTTGCTTATGAGACTCAATTCTTAGGAAGAGCTACAGTAGGCCCTACATTAGAAGATATTATTACTCATACTAAACAACTTAAGTCTTTTCTCGATAAAAATAAAGATATTATTCAAGTTATGCAAGCTGGTATGATAGGAGCATGGGGTGAATGGCATAGTTCTTTTAATGGACTAGAAAACTCTGATGAGACTAAAAGGACTATCCTTAAAAATATATGTAATATGACACCTGAAGGCCGATTTATACAAGTTCGTGTTCCTGAATATAAAAATTTATTGGATTCAACATCATTAGAATATAAGCGTGTTTCTTTTCACGATGATTTTATTGTAATAAAAAATCATGTATGGGATGGTGGAATGTCTGAAGGAACTGTTAATTATAATCAGATATTACGTGAATCACCTTTTCTTCCGATTGATGGGGAATTGCCTTGGGGCAGTTGGAGTATGAATGAGGATCCTGATAATCCTGATAATGGTTGGATAATAGATGGAATACAGACAGCACGACGATTATTTTTACAACACTATACTTCTTTAAGTATTGTTCATAATTATAAAGAAAATAATACTAAAGATAAATATTCAATGTCATATTGGAAAGAAACTCCTATCTCTGAAAATTTTCTTCTTGAAAATAAAATGCCAATATCAGATGGTTACTTCAAGAAAAAGGATGGAAGTAAAGTTAAAAGAAATGTTTTCGATTATATTCGTGATCATTTAGGGTATCGTATTGAGCTACAGAAAATGACCTTACCGAGAATATTAACTATTGGATGTTCGAATTTTATAGAAATATCTCTAATAAATCGTGGATTCTCTACTTTATTTAATGAACATCCTGTGTATATAGTTTTAATTGATTCTAAAGGAAATGTATGCAATCCTTTTTTAACGAATGCTAATGTAAATGATTGGCAACCTTATGATCCAGATGATAAATTATGTACCCCTTTGGTACATAAAATTTCTGCTAATTTACTAATATCAGAAAAAATAATAAAAGGGAATTATCGTATAGGACTTTGGATACCTGATGGTTCTGATAATTTAAAATATAATAGTCGTTTTGCTATTCGTTGTGCTAATGGGGATACTGAATGGTGGGTTTCTCCTGATGGTAAATATGGTGTTAATATTATTATTGATAAAATTGAATTAAGATGAGATTTATTTATACTATTTTTTTGATATTTATTTCATTTTCAATTAAAGCTCATACTCCAATAGAAGGATTACTTGAACGAATTGAAAAAGGTACATCACAGAAATTCCTTGTAGAGCTAAGAAAATCTACAACAGACTTCTTCGAACTCGACCAGAAAGGAGACAAGGTTGTTGTAAGAGGAAA
>artificially_reared_2__coassemble_521_pt1 | contig 19667 bp, 14 predicted proteins | sample artificially_reared_2__metabat2_high_PE_035 | metagenome-assembled genome bin artificially_reared_2 | reverse complement strand
ACGTTGTTATCCTTGACTTCGATGATGACAAGAAACGTATCGCTCTTGGTTTGAAGCAGCTTACTCCTCATCCATGGGATGCTCTTGATCCAAACTTGAAGGTTGGTGATCACGTTAAGGGTAAAGTAGTTGTTATGGCTGACTACGGTGCATTCATCGAAATCGCTCCAGGTGTTGAAGGTTTGATCCACGTTTCTGAAATGTCTTGGTCACAGCACTTGCGTTCTGCTCAGGACTTCATGAAGGTTGGCGACGAAGTTGAAGCTGTTATCTTGACTCTTGACCGCGACGAACGTAAGATGTCTCTTGGTATCAAGCAGTTGAAGGCTGATCCATGGGAAACTATCGAAGAAAAGTATGCTGTAGGTACTAAGCACGTTGCTAAAGTACGTAACTTCACTAACTTCGGTGTATTCGTTGAAATCGAAGAAGGAGTTGATGGTTTGATCCACATCTCTGACCTTTCTTGGACTAAGAAAATCAAACACCCATCAGAATTCACTCAGATTGGTGCTGAAATCGAAGTTCAGGTATTGGAAATCGACAAGGAAAACCGTCGCTTGAGCCTTGGTCACAAGCAGTTGGAAGAAAATCCATGGGATGTATTCGAAACTGTATTTACTGTAGGTTCAGTTCACGAAGGTACTATCATCGAAATGTTGGATAAGGGTGCTGTAGTTGCATTGCCTTATGGTGTTGAAGGTTTCGCTACTCCAAAACACCTTGTTAAGGAAGATGGCTCACAGGCTCAGTTGAACGAAAAACTTGAATTCAAAGTTATCGAATTCAACAAGGATGCTAAACGTATCATCTTGTCTCACAGCCGTATTTTCGAAGATGTAGCTAAGGCTGAAGAAAAAGCAGAAAAGAAAGCTACTAAGAAGGCTGCTAAGAAGGAAGAAGCTCCAATGATCCAGAACCAGGCTGCTTCTACAACTCTTGGTGATATCGATGCTCTTGCTGCATTGAAAGAACAGTTGGAAGGTAAGAAATAATTCACGTATTTCTTTCTCTAACTAAATTACTATAGATTTTAAAGGTGTGTCAGAATGATAAATTTCATTTGACACACCTTTGTTTTTATTTTGTGTTGCAAACAGTTACACTGTTATTATCTCTTATTACTAAATTATAATTAAGCAACAATTTTAAGCCTGTACCATGAAAAAATACTTTTATCTGATACACCTGTTCTATACGCTCTCCATTACTTCTATTGCCCAAACTGTCCAAACTGTACATCCGTTGGATACTATTCCGTTTGAACTGGGAACAGACAACCGTATCTATGTAACTACATATATAAATGGAAACGACAGCACTCCATTAAGATTTCTTGTTGATACTGGGGCAACCGATATTGTAATAAACTCCAATTCACCGCGTAGCAGAGGTATCGCTTCTTTTAATTCATCTGTTTCAAACAATGGTACAAATTCTGTAGAAGTTATACCGGCAACCGATTATACTGAAAAGGTAAGAATCGGCAAGCAGACTGTTTCCGGACTCAAATTGATTTCCATACCTTATCCACCTGAAGCATGGGATGGGGTTATAGGGCTTTCATATCTGAAGAATTTCGATGTTCTGATTGATTATAAAGAAAGATATATGATTTTATATGAAAGCGGAAATGGTGCTGAAATAGCATCAGGGAAAGGGAAGTATGAAGTGCTTGACTTTGATTACAGGCTTGGGGTTCCGGTAATACACATGAATGTATGTATAAACGAAACAGTATATCCAGTATTTGTTGAGATTGATACAGGATCGGACAGAATTCTGGACTTGAATACTCCTTTTGTAGCAAACAACAATCTTATCGGGAGTAAGCAGCCTTTTGCCATTTCTACCATTTCGGGCACTACTGCCGATGGAGGAAAACTACTGAATGTGTTTTTCGATTATATAAAGATAGGAAATATCACACTGCCACGTATTCCCGGAGCTTTCTCAACTATTAAAAGCGGGGTTCAGGCAAGTGAAGCAATGGACGGTGTAATGGGAAATAACATGCTGCAACGCTTCAATCAGGTATACGACTTTAAAAACAGTAAGCTTTATATAACAATAAACGACAGGCTTTATTCTCCTTTCTATGATTTCCTGATACATTAGTTTTGTTTCATATATATAGGAAATGACAAAAGCACACAAGTTGTATAAAATATAAAAAAATAAATAGCTGGGTTTAAGTTTTCAGTCATCAGAAAACTTGAACCCAGCTATTTATTATAGGTTGTATAAATAATATTTGTTATATAACCGGTTTGTAATACTATTTATATTTAATCTGAGATATAACTGATTGTAATATACAACCCCTAAAATATATAGTTCGAAATTCAGTCTGCGGTAAACCGATTACCATTCTACGAACTTACCGCGTGCCTTACGTTCGGCAAGCAACTCTTTCAGTCTCTTATTCTTATTCTTTGCTATATATTTACGTCCGAATATATTAGGAATGGCAACACCAAGAGAAATACAGAATATCACCATACCGGAAGTGATACCGCTCTGAATAGCTCTCATAAGGATAGAAATCTGTTCTGGAGATTCTACATTCATATTAATGATACCAAACAACATTCTGTACATAAGCACACCAGGAATCATTGGGATTACAGATGGGATAGTAAGCACGTGGTTGGGACAATGGAACCAGTGAACTGCCTTCACGGCAATCAAACTTACAAGTACAGAACCAGTAAACGAACCCATTACAAGTCCCATATCGAGACCAATATTATTGGTACTTGGACCAAGGTTCACAAAGTTACGTGTACAAACAGCAATTATACCACCTATTGCAACTACCCATAACAGTCTTCTTGGTATATTGAAAATCATAGAGAAGCCCATAGCAGAAATGGCTGCAGCTATAGCATATTCAATGTATGTATGATGAGGTACCATACTGATAGTCGGGAAGAAGTTTTCGATATGGCAGATCTTTACTGCAAATGCAATACCAAAAGCCATTGCCGATACCATAAGTAATGTATTTACCGCTCTCACTATACCTACCTGAATATAATTGTCGAGCATATCATCAACGAAGTTGATAAGTGGAACACCGGGCACAATGAAAAGAGCACATGCCAGCAAAGGATGCCATGGTGTAGTGGTCCATGAAGCAGGAAGCAGTGTTGAAGCCCATGCCAACATTGTAGAAATAAATGCCGCTATTGCAATACCCATATAATGGTTAAGTCCAGACTCATTACATTTAGCACGCACTCTCATACCTATAATAGCAGCTATGGATGCGTAAAGGAATGCCATCCAGTCGCAACCGAACTGAATACAGAATCCTCCACAGGCAAATCCGGCGCCTATAGCGACCTGCCAAGGAGTGTAGTTACGCTTACGCTTGCGGATTTCTTCAAGTTCTTCTTCGTACTGGTCTAACGAATAGTCGTTTTCAATAGCACGCCATGACAACTTACTTACAGCAGAAATAGCAGTCATGTTAACTCCATGGCCTTCTATTCTCTGGAATTTAGTAAATGAATAATCGCCGTCGCTTACATTCACCATTAGCATGGTAAAGCTGACATTGATGTGAAGCTTTTCTTCCGGAATACCCAAAAAGGCTGCTGTACGTTTCATGTTTCTTACAACACGGTTGGTATCAGCCAAACTTTCAACTAAAAGTTTTCCGGTGCGCAACAATAAGTCTACTCTTCGATGAAGCAACTGCTCATCGTGTACTTTTTCAGTCTTCTCCAAATGTTCCATAAAAGTCAAAGTTTTGTTTTTCGGGTGCAAAGGTATGAATTTTCTGCTATACAACATAATTTAATCTTATAAGAAATATGAAAATTGTTGCTATAAAAGCAAGAAAACTATCTATAAACCGCTGTTTTTATAGCTTAAATCAAAAAAAAGCATTATTCAGCAAAATTTATGGGCAGCAGATGAACAATATAACATTTTTTTTGTTAATATTATTGCCGTGTACTGTGTAATGTACCTTATCAGTTAAATAATATACAGATGAAAACAATTACTCCTGACATAGATTTATTCTACACCATGATTTTGGAAATTAACAAAAGTGTGAATCTTAAATTCTACAGAATTGTGGATTTTTTCCACAACTGGACACATTTAATTTAATAACCGCCCAAGCTGTTTTATCCACAAACTACTGATATTCAAACATTAACTTTTTTACGCAATATTGTGGCACAACAATTGTTAGTCACATCCCGGCATCTAACATCAAAAAGCAATTATATATGAAACGATTTTTGACTAAAAAAGACTTGAAATTTAAGAGAAAACAAAGCATTTATGCTTGCATCTGCATTATCCTTGTAGTTGGTCTTTATTTATTCCTTACAAGAGAAAAGAAAGTTGCTCCGGAAGAGCCTGTTGTATGTGTGGAACCTGTAAAACAGGAAAATGTGGAAATTTTCGGTGACTATGTAGGAAGAATCCGTGCCCAACTCTTCGTTGAGGTAAGAGCACGAGTTGAAGGTTATCTTGAACAAATGCGATTCGAAGAAGGTTCATATGTAGAGAAAAACCAGGTATTGTTTGTTATCAATCAGGAACAGTACAAAGCCAAAGCTGATAAAGCCGAAGCACAGCTGAAAAAGGATGAAGCTACTGCACAGAAGGCTAAGAGAGACCTCGACCGTATACGTCCGCTTTACGAACAGAATGCGGCCAGCCAGCTCGACCTCGACAATGCTACTGCTGCATACGAAACTGCTCTTGCAAGTGTAGGTATGAGCAAGGCCGACCTTGATCAGGCTAAACTGGAATTAGGATATACCATAGTACGCTCACCTATATCGGGATATATCAACGAGAAGCTTGTTGACCCGGGTACTTTGGTTGGCAACAGCGGTAAGTCACTGCTGACTACCATTGTAAAGAGTGATACCGTACTGGTGGATTTCAGCATGACAGCACTCGACTATCTGAAAAGCAAGGAACGTAATGTCACTGTAGGACAAAAGGACTCTTCGCGCAAATGGGAACAGACTGTTACAGTAACACTTCCCGACAATGCCGAATATAATCACAAGGGTATAGTGGACTTTGCCTCTCCTCAGGTTAATCCTAAGACTGGTACTTTCCAGGTAAGAGCCGAACTTCCTAATCCCGACCATGTATTGCTTCCGGGACAGTTCACAAGCGTGAAAGTTCTTCTCGACGTAAGAGAAAACGCAACAGTGGTGCCTAAGAAATCTCTTATAATAGAAAAAGGTGGAGCATACGTATTTGTTATGCGCCGCGACTCTACAGTTGAAAGAAGATTTATTGAACTCGGTCCTGAATTCAAGAATGAAGTGGTAGTGGAAAGAGGACTTGTACCGGATGAAATGATTGTTACAGAAGGATATCACAAACTAACTCATGGAATCAAGGTAAAAGTTGCTCCTGAAAATAACTCAAAAGACGAATCGGATAGCAAATCAGATTCAGGCAAGGTGTCGAATTCTCAGGTTATAATCAAGAAAGATTCTGTTGGCCAGGACTTATCCGACAAATGAGATAGATAACACAAAGGTAAAATAACTCACTCTGAAACAATATGAAAGTTAGTTTCTTCATAGACAGACCGGTATTCTCGGCTGTCATCTCAATACTTATTGTCATAGTGGGGTTCATCGGACTGATGATGCTTCCTATCGACCAATATCCGCAAATCACCCCGCCGGTGGTGAAAATCAGCGCTTCCTATCCGGGAGCAAGTGCATTGACAGTTTCGCAGGCTGTGGCTACTACCATAGAACAGGAACTGAACGGTACTCCGGGCATGCTTTATATGGAGTCGAGCAGTTCTAACTCCGGTGGTTTCTCGGCTACAGTTACTTTTGATATTTCAGCCAATCCTGATATGGCTTCAGTAGAAATACAGAACCGAATCAAACTTGCCGAATCAAGACTTCCGGCCGAAGTGGTACAGAATGGTATTACAGTTGAAAAGCAGGCACCAAGCCAGTTGATGACTCTTACACTGGTTTCGGACGACCCTAAATTCGATGAAATATATCTGAGTAACTTCGCTACTCTGAATGTGCTCGACCTTATCAGACGTATACCAGGTGTAGGACGTGTTTCGAACATCGGTAGCCGATACTATGCAATGCAGATTTGGGCAGACCCTGCAAAATTGGCCAACTTCGGTCTTACAGTACAGGATTTGCAGAATGCCCTGAAAGACCAGAACCGTGAATCGGCAGCTGGTGTGCTCGGACAGCAGCCTGTAACAGGTCTTGATATCACAGTGCCAATCACTGCTCAGGGACGTCTTTCTTCGGCTGCGCAATTCGAGGAAATAGTTCTGAGAGCAAATCCGGACGGTTCTATCATCAGAATGAAGGACGTGGCAAGAGTTTCGCTCGAAGCTTCTTCGTATAGTACTGAAAGTGGTATAAACGGAGGTAATGCCGCAATCCTTGGTATATATATGCTTCCGGGTGCCAATGCAATGGAAGTTGCAAACAATGTAAAGGAAGCAATGAAGGAAATCAGCAAGACTTTCCCTGAAGGTCTGGAATACAACTTCCCTTTCGATATGACTGAATATATCTCACAGTCTATCCATGAGGTTTACAAAACATTGTTCGAGGCCTTGTTCCTTGTGATTGTAGTGGTTTTCCTTTCTCTTCAGAACTGGAGAGCAACTGTTATCCCAGTGGTAGCCGTTCCTATTTCTCTTATCGGTACTTTCGGATTCATGCTTATTTTCGGATTCTCACTCAATATGCTTACATTGCTTGGTCTGGTTCTTGCCATCGGTATTGTGGTGGACGATGCCATTGTAGTGGTGGAGAATGTGGAACGTATTATGGAAGAAGAGAATCTCAGTCCGTATGAAGCAACCAAAAAGGCTATGGAAGGTCTTGCCGGCGCAGTAATCGCTACATCTCTTGTACTTGCGGCAGTGTTCGTTCCGGTTAGCTTCCTTTCGGGTATTACCGGACAGCTATACCGCCAGTTTACTGTTACTATTGTGGTTTCGGTACTTATCTCTACTGTTGTGGCACTTACCCTCAGTCCTGTGATGTGCTCTCTGATTCTAAAGCCAAGAGATCCAAACAAGCCGAAAAACAGAGTATTCAACTGGATCAACAAATGGCTTAACATAGGAAACAACAAGTATGTTATCTACATAAAGCACGTAATAAAGCATCCGCGCCGTGTAATGGTTGGCTTCGGTATGGTTCTTATATTTATTTATGTGTTCAACAAGGTGGTTCCTACCAGTTTCCTTCCGGTAGAAGACCAGGGATATTTTACAGTAGAGCTTGAACTTCCTGAAACTGCCACTCTTGAAAGAACAAGAGAAGTTACAGAAAGAGCTGTAGAATTTATAATGAACGACCCTGCAGTGGAATATGTCCAGAACGTAACCGGTAGCAGCCCGCGTGTGGGTACCAATCAGGCACGAAGCCAGCTCACAGTAATACTTAAAGAGTGGAAGAAACGTGACAACACTACCATAGATGTGGTAATGGACAGAGTACGAAACGAACTTAAGAAATATCCAGAAAGTAAGGTATATATCTCTACCCCACCTGTTATTCCCGGACTTGGTACTGCCGGTGGTTTCGAAATGCAGCTCGAGGCCCGTGGTGATGCAACATACGACGACCTTGTGCGCGCTACAGATACACTGATGTATTATGCGTCACAGAGAAAAGAAATTGCAGGACTTTCGTCTTCACTTCAGGCAGAGATTCCGCAGCTATACTTTGATGTAGACAGAGATAAGGTTAAATTATCGGGTGTTCCTATGGCCGATGTGTTTTCAACAATGAAGGCTTATACGGGTTCGGTATACGTAAACGATTTCAACATGTTCAATCGTATTTACCGTGTCTATATCCAGGCTGAAGCTAATTACCGTCAGGAAAGAGATAATCTCGGACTATTCTATGTGAAAGGTTCTGACGGTGATATGATTCCACTTACAGCACTTGGAACTACAGACTACACAACTGGCCCGGGTAGCATCAAACGATTCAACATGTTCAATACATCCGTAATACGAGGAACAGCCAATGGAGCCAGCTCCGGACAGGTAATGGATATAATGGAACAGATAGCACGCGAGAAACTGCCAGATAATATCGGTGTGGAATGGAGCGGACTCTCATATCAGGAAAAACAGGCCGGAGGACAGACCGGTATAATTCTATCACTGGTATTCCTGTTTGTATTCCTCTTCCTGGCTGCACTTTATGAAAGCTGGACAGTGCCTATCGCAGTATTGATATCACTTCCGGTTGCCGTGCTTGGTGCATACGCCGGAATCAGTCTCTGTGGACTTGAGAATGATACCTATTTCCAGATTGGTCTGGTTATGCTTATCGGTCTTGCAGCTAAGAACGCCATCCTGATTGTAGAATTCGCGAAGGATGAAGTAGAAAAAGGACGCGACGTAGTTGAAGCAGCCATACATGCGGCACACTTGCGTTTCCGCCCTATTCTTATGACTTCATTAGCATTTATCTTAGGTATGCTTCCGATGGTACTGGCTACAGGTCCCGGATCGGCAAGCCGACAGTCAATTGGTACAGGAGTATTCTTCGGAATGCTTATCGCAGTAACCATAGGTATAGTACTCGTTCCTTTCTTCTTTGTAATGATTTACAAGGTAACAGGAAAAATTAAGTCAAAACGTACCAGACAACAAATTAAAACTACAGCAGAATGATGAATTTCAAATCAAAATATCGTTTTATATTGGCCCTTGCTACAGCTGCCTTTATGGGTAGCTGCCAGCTCGGGAAACAATACACCCGTCCGGAGCTCAACTTACCGCAGCAACTGGACAGTATGAGTGTTGACAGCACATCAATGGCAGACTTCCCATGGGAGAAACTTTATACAGATACTACACTTCAGTCGCTTATACACAAGACCCTGGAACATAATAAGGATATGCTTATAGCAGCTGCCAGAGTAAAGGAACTTGCAGCCATGAAGCATATAGACTGGGCTAATATGTTTCCATCCATTACAACAAGAATCTATAGTGAAAAAGAAGGAGAAAATTATGGAGGGAATAATTATAAAGAAGATAATCAGTTTGATTTAAAGGCTGGTATAACATGGGAACTTGATTTATGGGGCAACCTTAGATGGGCAAGAGATAAAAGCTTGGCAGAGTTTATGGGTTCAATAGAAAATCAGAGAGCCATAAAAATGAGTCTGATTGCCCAAATGGCTCAATCGTATTTTGAGCTTGTAGCACTTGATAATGAACTGGCTATTGTCAGAAAAACAGTAGAAGCAAGACGTGAAAGTCTACATTTGGCAAGAATCAGATATGAAGGTGGTCTAACCAACGAAACAGCTTTCAGGCAGGCTCAGGTAGAATTGGCCAGAACTGCAACATTAGTACCAGAATTAGAAAAGAAAATTGCAGTTAAGGAAAATGAGATTGCATTTCTTACAGGTGAATATCCTCATGATATAAACCGTTCTCAATTACATGACGATGTGATTCTACCGTCATCTTTACCAGTGGGATTACCATCCAGTTTACTTGAAAGAAGACCAGATGTCAGACAATCGGAACAATCACTGATTGCAGCAAATGCAGCAGTGGGTATGGCTTTTACAAATCTGTTCCCAAGGCTGACTCTTACTGCTACCGGCGGTGGTGAAAGTGAGGAATTATCAGATCTATTCAAATCGCCACATCATCTTATTACCGGTACAATCATAACTCCGATTTTTGCAATGGGAAAGAACAGAGCGGCACTGAAAGCAAAGAAAGCAGCATACGAACAGGCTGTACACGCCTATGAAAAGGCTGTTCTGAATGCATTCAAGGACGCAAGAAACGCCATTGTGGAATTCAACAAGACTCAGGAGATTTACGAAACCCGTCTGCGTCTTGAGCAGTCATCTAAGAGTGCGCTCGATCTGGCACAGCTACAGTACATTAATGGAGTAATAGGTTATATGGACCTTCTTGACGCACAGAGAGGTTATCTCGATGCACAGATAGGTTTAAGCAATGCCATAAGAGACAAACAGCTTACACTGGTAAATCTCTATAAGGCTCTCGGAGGTGGATGGAAAGAATAAATAACAAAATCCTGTAAATATTCGGGCAAATCCAGACAATAAAGTAAAAGGAGTGAACCAACCAATGTGGTTCACTCCTTTTATTTTATTGTCTTTGTTCAGATATGATATCTACTAATATTATCATTATCCGGAATATCAATTGAAGAACTTAATTCCGATAAAGAATGTTCTTGGCTGTGTAGGTCCGTAGAAATACTTAGAGTCTCTGTCGGCCCCCTTGTCAAGATCCTTCTGGAAAGCATTGAATATATTTGTAACGCCTCCGTTTAGCTGAAGTTTCAAATGATCGTTCAATATAAATGTATAGTTAAGCTTCATGTTAATCTCCATAAAGTCGGGAGTTTTCTCCATGCTGTCTTTCTCTATCACACCCGCAAAGTGAGGAACGAGCATTTTTCCAGTATAAACTCCCGAAAGCGAGAAATCGAAATTCTTGTTTCTGAACGGAGCAGAACTGAAAGTAAAATACCCATAAAGGTCAGGTGTACGTGTCATTTTCTTTGTAGGTGCCACATCCTCATCTTCACTCCAGTGAACATACTCTGTATAACGGCTCTGCTGAGCAGTAAAGCCCAACTGCAACTGGGCATCTCTTCCATGGGCTATCTTATAATCGATATTTGCACCATAGACACGTGCTCCACGTCCGTTACGGCGTTCCTGAATCTGAGTCCCGTTTGAATCATGTCCTGTAGTAGTAAGATAGAATACATCATTCAGCATAGTATAGAATCCCTCAACAAGAAGATTAGACTGGAAATGACCAAAGTTAGCCGACCAGTCGACAGAACCGCTGAAACTGTTGGAACGCTCAGGTTTCAGATTATCGGCAAGTTTTATAATCATAGCCTCACCACCTACGGCAGCCACATGCAAGTCTTCATCATAAGCCTGAGGGGCACGGAACCCGGTAGACCATGTAAGACGTCCCTGAACCTTTTCAGACGGTTTCCAGAGAGCATTGATACGCGGACTGAAAATAACGTCATCTACCAGATTATGCTTGTCGAGGCGGAAACCGGCAAGAAGGATGAACTTATCCATCTTCCACTCATTCTGAGCATATGCACTTGCTACCTTCACATCCTGCTTAAGGTCACGGTTGTATCCGGTCATGATGTCGTGCAGGTAATTATACTGATATTCAAGACCACCGGTAAATGTAGCCGGAGAGAAAAGTACCTTATCGAAATTGCCTACATACATAGCTCCACCCACAGCAGTCAAATCATTGGTTTTACCATAGGCATTAAGAGCTTTACCGGCACCGTAATAACTGTTACGGTCGGTATGCTGTACAGAACCATACACAGACAATTTATGCTTATATTCATTGAAGAAAACATCATAAGTAAGTCCCCCACTGTTAATTATATGCTTGGTCTGCTCGCAAATATCCGATTCATGCGGCTGAAGATTAAAGTTATTACCACCACGACGGAACTCATTGGTAGTATGATACTCAAGACTAATACGGCTGAACTGAGTAGGACGATAATAAGATCTGAGTCCGAAAGTATTCATATTCAGCTTACCAAGCTCAGAAAATCCGTCACCGTCTGCATCATACGGATTACGGTTTCTGTACGACTGATACACTGCAATACCATAAGAATTATCAGACGAAACCAAAGATGCATTAGCGTTGACATTCTGCTCCCACACCTTACCGTTGAGATTAGACATGGTAGTACCCACCTGGAAAGAATTGTTTATCGGGTCTTTTGTAATGATATTGATAGTACCTCCCACGGCATTGGCACCAAACAAGGCAGAGCCACCACCACGTACCACCTCTACCCTTTCAATCATATTTGTAGGAATCTGCTCAAGGCCGTACACACCAGAAAGAGCACTCATCACCGGGCGGCTGTTGATAAGAATCTGCGAATACGGACCTTCAAGACCATTGATACGTACCTGAGGAAAACCACAGTTCTGACAATTGTTCTCCACACGCAATCCCGACTGATAATTAAGAGACTTGGCAAGGTCAGTAGAGTTAACCAGTTCGAACAACTTATTATTCATAACATTCACCACCACTGGAGCCACCTTTCGGCTTGTTTCATTTCTGTTGGCTGAAACCACTACCTCATCGGTAAGAATAGTTTCTTCTTCCATAAGAAAATGAACGTCGACCGTAAAGTCATCACTAACGGTAATCTTCTTTGTCTGAGTACCATAACCTATAGTCTGGACCTTAATGGTATAAGTACCCGGAGCAATATCCTTCAGTCTGAAATACCCATCGGCGTCTGTTACCGTACCCTTTCCAGTTTCCACAATAAGCACTGTAGCATAAGGCAGGCTCAATTCCGAACCTTTTTCCACAACATGTCCGGTTATTACATTACCTTCTTTAACAGGAGTCAGGTCACCATTTGCAGCCATGCTTCCAAGAGAGCACAGCAATCCCATACAAAATATAGTAAGTTTATTTTTTCTCATGATTTTGATTATTCTTCTTTTCTGTTTTTTTATTTTATTATAATTCAAGACTTTAACAGGGATTAGAGTGCAAATAAAGTGCAATTAGAGTGCAGTTAAAGTGCCACATCAGAAGATACAAGACATGTGCCTTAGAGGAAACGAACCTCAAAGGAAAGGACACGAAAAAGCACAATAATCCCCATACGCCGCCCGCAACAGACATTTCGCCAGTTACAGCCGCCGGTTAAGCAAATAGAAAAGAAGAAACAGGAGGGGCGCGAAGATACATACCCTGCATCATGAAAGATACAGTGTGCGCCTCAGAATAAATGTTGTACGGAAAATAAGACTCGGATATCAGAGGGTCCTCAAGAACAAAAGGAGATCCGGCCTCAAGAGAAATAAACTCAGACGCATAATGAAGAACCAGAGTCTGCTGCGCCGTATGACTATGTTCATCAGAGAAAGGATGCGAATGCACCACCATCACCCCATTCACAATGTGAACGTGCGTATAGACCGCTACTATGGCATAATAAACCATAAATATGGTCAGGAACATTGCAGCACAAGTTCTGGTGAGTTTCCTTAGTCTGTTAAACATAAATATAAGTCAGATTGATTATAAAAGTATCATTTCGGGTGCAAAGTAAATAAAAAAACTGCCTACAGACAAAGTCCGGAGGCAGTTATTGATGGATTTTATGAAAAATACCTAAAAATAGGTATTACAATAATAAAACACTATTCAGAATTTAATACAAACTTATTTATATACCGGATTTAGCATCTGACTTATTTCCAAAAAGAAGTTTATAATCTCTTTCTGCAGCAGGAACAACCCAGTTTTCAGGAACAAACTTCCATTGTCCAAGAGGTTTCGGGTCAAGAATCCTGACTTCCTCAATACGTTTCATCAGATAAAATCTCAAATCCTTGTCGGTTGAAGATATTATTCTTTTTCCAAGTTCCTCTTTTGGTATACCCGCACCTTCGGTAAGAAGATTACCTCCGCCGTTTCCTCTATATGAGTTTACAGCCACTTTATACATCCTGTCCATATCGAAAGGCGAGCCGTCGGCCATAGAAACAATTGTAATCTTTTCACCTTGCGGTTTAGTCACATCTACTGTATAAATAATACCGGCAGCCGAATCGAAGTTGAAAGTGGGATTCTTGAAGCGTCCGAATCCCTTGTCGGAATCATTAAGTAGCATTATATGGTCATCGGGAGAAGTCATGACATTAGTCCAAATGGAATAAGACATCTCAAGGAAGTTCTTTATTTCCTTACCTGTAAGCTTCATCACGTAAAGCATATTTTCATACTTATACAAGTTGAACATATCGCTCATGTAAATATCGCCTTTTCTTATTTCGGCATTATATGAAAGAGGGGCACAGAAAGAAATATCAGCTCCAGAAATATCGAGCTGCAACTGATGTATCAGATCGACAAATGCAGACGGTCCGAAATATGCGTCCTTAGTAGTTATGCTCTCCTTTATTTCTCCAATCTTGCGTGAAACAAAATTTTCTGTAGCCTTATACTGAGAGGCAAATTCATTCATGAAAGCCTCATCCACGGGGTAATTCTTCATATCTGTAAGCACACCGTCTACTGACTTGGAGACAATCTTACCATCCTTTTTCCTTATCTTAACAGTTACGTCAGATACAACCTTGGCCATACTACCCGGATTAACAAGCAGTACAGAATCTCCCTCTACGTTCACTATCTTGCCACACCTTTTCACATGATCGTGTCCAAGAAAAACCACATCAAAACCCGGAACATTACGTGCTATGTTTTCAGAACCATTTTCCACCATTTCATCGGTCTCATTCTGTTCCCATCCTACATGAAACAATCCTACCACCAGATCGGGATTCTCCTTCTCACGAATAATCTTCATCCAGCTTGCGGCGGCCTTCTCCATATCCTCAAACCTCAGTCCGCTCCACAACTGCTCCGGCAACCAGAGTGGAACAGCCGGAGTAATCATCCCCAACACGGCAATCTTCACTCCACCGCGTTCTATAACCTGATAAGGCTTCAGATACGGATTTCCGGTAGATGTATCAATGATATTGGCACCGAGAACAGGAAAATCACACTGCTTCACCCATCTGTCGTAAGTAGAATGTCCGGCCTCAACATCATGATTTCCCATATTGCCTATATCATACTTCATATAGTTAAGCATAGCGGCATTTACATGTGTAGAGACTGTATCTATGTAGTTATAGTAATAAGCTATGGGCTGTCCCTGAAGGATATCTCCATTATCCATAAGAATAAGACGGTCGGCATACATCTTACGCTGCTCGTTGATGAAAGAACTTACCCTTGCCAGACTGCCAGTCATGGGTTTGCGCTTGATAAAATCGTAAGGGAAATAACAACCGTGGACATCACTCGTCTCCACGAGTTTAAGTGTAATTTCATCTTCCATATCAGAACTTTCCAGTATATCTGTTTCTTGAGAATCCGTTTCCTGTGAATCAATTCCCCCAAGAACCATACTTTTTGCCGAAATCCCGGAAAAATTTCCTATTCCGAGAACAGCCATAAAGCAGAACAATGTAATTTTTCTCATGTCAGTAAATTGTGTTTTTTAATTTGTAAACTTTATCTATACTATAATATACTATTCTATCTTCCTATCTCTATTTAACCTACCTCTATCTGACAAACTTTCATCGCTTCCAAAGCCCTATTATGACTTTCGGGTGATACTCCGGCACAGCATCTGCCGTCGACCTTTATCCTTACTTCAGGAAAGGCAGCCTTAAGAATCATGGCATTAGACAGTACACAGATATCGGTACACAGTCCCACAAGTTCTATTTCATCAATATCCACGCTATTGTCAGAAGCAAAATCCGAAAGAATATCCACAAGCTTGAGCGAGCCGAATGCCGGTTTTTCTATAACCGGAGCCCCGGGCTGATATACACCATCCACAAAATCCCATCCCGGTGTACCCTTTATGCAATGCTCAACAGGCAGGTTTCTTCCCTCCTGCGTATGCAGATATTCACTTGTATGGGTATCCTTGGTATAAAATACTTTATTTCCTCCGGCAATATACTCAGACACCTTCTGTCTCACATTATCAACAATTGATGCAGCTTCGGGAGTACCAAGACTTCCATAAACAAAATCATGCTGCATATCCACTACAATTAATATTTTCATCAGACCAATAATGTTTTTATGTTATCGTTATGGGTTCCGAATGCAAATATAATACATTATAATACATAATTAATATTCTCAAAAACAAAAGTGTACGGAGAAGAGCCTATAATTTATACCGTCTGACTTAAGTCGGACGACCGTACCACTATACTCGGACGGGCGTATCACTTAAGTCGGACGTGTGTATCACATTAATGGGAAGCTCATAATCTTTACTTTGTTTCTCAGTGGCCTTGTTTAGTAATTTTAAAAAGGGATATTGATAAAAACAAGCAAGAGATTATTTTATAGTATGAAAAACTTTCACTAAATTGCGCTCATAAGAATGCTGGTATATTGCCTCCGCAATGTATACAGGCATCATCCTTTTAACTGACAACAAACGTAGTCATAGGTATTTTGGCAAAAGATGATGATGGAGTAATTAAATTGCGGAAAGTATGGGTAAAGAACTGTTAACAAGAACATTGCTTCTTTGCAAAAAGCTAGATTATTGAGTTATGAGATGCTGAATGCAGGACGATTAAAAAACACATAAATGCTAACTGGAAACGAGATTACTAAAATAAAAAGGTATGAAAGAAAATTCACTATATGATAAAAAGTCTCTTCGTGAGATTACGGGAAAGAATGCAGACTGGAACGAAGTGGCGAAAGACTGTGTGGCTTTCAGTAATGCCTTAGGTGGCGTGATAAACTATGGCATAGAAATGCGGATGAGCCACCAGCAGACCAGAAGGTATCAGAAAATATAGCCATTAATTTGGAAAACAAGATCAGTGGTAAGACGCTGAATGTATCTGCTCATGCCGAAATCCTGACGCATGAAAATGGTGGACAGTATATCCGTCTGCATATAGCGAACTTCTTCTGCTTCTACCACCTCTGGAAAATATTTCACTCGTGTAAGCGACAACAGTGTACCGCTTACGGGAGATGATATCACCCGTCTTTCGGCAGAAAAAGGTTATTATCGTTGGGAAGATGAGGAAAGTAAATGGAGCTGGAAAGATGCCGACAAGGAGAAATTGAAAATGCTTCTTCAAAATTTGCGGACTTCAAACCGTGTTTCGGATTTTGTCAAGCAGAAGGAAGATAAGGAATTGCTGGATCATTATTTCCTGACAGTGAAAGAATCGGATAAAATGACAAACTTGGGAGTGCTTTTTATCGGAACCCAATCACAACGAGGTAGGTTAATGAATGCTCCTGTGGTACAGTGCATCCAGTTTGACCAGTATGGGGATAAGGTATGGAAATACCTGATTGATGACTTTACCAAGAATCCTCAGGAAATCATTGAAGCGATATGGAAAAATGTGCCTGTTTGGAGGGAAAGCAATGAAATCAGCGACGGACTGTTCCGTAAGGAGATTCCTGCGTATGATGAAGCTGTAGTCAGAGAACTGACCTGCAATGCGTTGGTGCATCGTCCTTATACGTTAAGGGGAGATATATTTATCAATATCCATCCAGACAGGATTGAAGTGGTCAATCCCGGAGCATTGCCATTGGGAGTTACTCCGCAGAATATACTTCATAAAACAGTGAAGAGAAATGAGCATTTTGCCTATCTGTGCTATGCTCTGCAAATGATGGAGCGTGAAGGTTCTGGATATGACAAGATGTATGAAGTGCTGCTGTCTAATGGAAAACAGATTCCGAAAGTGGAGGAAGGAGATGATTATGTGAAGGCTATAGTAGGAAGACGAATCATCAGTCAAGAAGCTATCAAAGTAATCCGCTATGCTTTGCAGGTAACTGAACTACGCCAAAAGCAGGTTATCTGTTTAGGGCTGATTGCCCAGCATGAAAGTATTTCGGCGGCAAATCTGATTAAATTACTTAACCTGAAAAATCGGGATGAGCTTTCTCCATGGCTTGATAAGTTAGTTGATGACAGTATAGTAGAAACTTCAGGAAGAAAGAAGGGAAAGGAATATCGGGTTTGTTCTCATATACTTAAAGAAAGTGGTTATAAAGGACAGACATCCATGAAAAGAATAGAACCTTATAGAATACGTGAATTAATCATCGAAGATTTAAAAATATATGAATGTGCTTCTTTAAGGGATATTCAGCAGAGAATTGGAGATGAGATTAGTTATCAGAAATTGTGGAAACAATTGGATAATATGATAAAAGAAGGTATTTTAGAATCTACAGGCAAAAACAGATGGACAAAATATAACCTTAAGAAATAATATTCTCTCTTTTGAAATTGAGAATAAAGGAAGAGAGAAAATCGATTTCGAAAGAGAGAAATGAAAGAGAGAAAGCTTTAAACCTCACGAGTGGAAAGGTAATACTGGCTATGTACATAATAAAACGTTTTGAATATACAAATGAAGGAAACAGAAATGTCGAACGAAATTTAGCATACTATAATCTTGACATGATAATCAGTATAGGTTATCGTATCAAGTCACACCGTGGAGTACAATTCAGAATCTGGTTATGTGCAGCATAATATTATGTAAAGTGATATGAGAACTTTATTTGTTTGCATCACGTAATGGTATTTTTTCTATGGTTGCACCTGTAACGTTTGTAGCCGCAAAGATATAAGTATCAGAGACACAAAAAGAAGAATAAATATCATGCGGAAGAATATAACTTGAAATAAGTTTCATATTATCATTAACAGAAAATACTAAAATAGTATTTACTTTATAATCATCATGAAAATCACGTAATGAACATAATATGTATATACAATCATTTGCCAAATAAGCATCATAAATATAACGGTAAATAGACTTTTCTTTAGAGGAATATTTTTCCGCCTCTTTAATAGCATCTTTTATAATAGGAACATATGAGATATCAAAAGTTTTGACATACTCACCAGTCGGCGTATATTGTTCAATATAAGGATAACAATCTGCAATAGTAAATAACCCTTTACTATTATTATACAGGATGTGTTTTTGGTTTGAGATAATAGTTTTGAACGGAGTTCTTTCAGATATAACTTTTCCTAGTGGAATTTGTTTTTCGTAAAAACATTTATCAATTAACAGAAAACTTGAAGAATCTGTGGTGGCCGACAAATATATTAAAGAATCATTTAAACAGAAACGGTTCTCATTAGCATTCGAAAGTAAAAAGCTACCACTGAATTTGCCTTGATAATACATTTTCATGGATTTAGTACCAAAGTCAACAATATATACCGTATCGTTCCATACATTAAAAGTAGAAGGCCATACTGTCTCATTAGGAGCTTCACCATGTCGGCAAATATACTTCATAGTATTAAAATCTTCACTTAGCGCCACAACATCCCCTCGTTTTCTATCTAAAATATAGACCTTATCTTTATAATGATACATACAAGTTATGTCAGAGAAGAAACTGGAATCTGGAAATTCACTTATCTCACTATCAACTTGGCAATACACTGTATTGGTTATATCTTTATGATTTAAACATGAAGCAAAGCACAAGGCAATAATAAAAAGTAATAGTATTTTGTTCATTATTAGCAATTAAAGTTTTTAAAGTTAAAAAATAATATAAAAAAGATAGATAAATCAATAACTTATTCAAAACTTAGTACTAGGAGTTCGATACCTTTAAATAATATTTTCCTCCATGCCAAATTCTCTTCATGTATGGATTTACTAGCTTATACATACTACTTTTCAGAATTTATTAGCAATATGTTCTATTTCTGTCACATTCCACGTAAGCTCCTTTAGCTTTATGTTCATATTCCCCTCCTGTTTTTCTCCTTGCCATTTAGTAAAAGTGGTACGTTCTACTGCTACCGTTGTCTTGCTGTCTTTTCCCATTATACTATAAGGTTTATTATAACGGTTAATCTTCCTAATGCTTTGATTATCAAAGCATAACCCCGTAGGGCAAGAGAAAAAAACAGGGCTTGCCCGGTTTCCTCTTACTGTTCTATCGAACACCCTCCCCAGCGCGAAATTAGCAAAGGGGACGGGGAGAG